>VFQT010001050.1_pt1 | contig 35865 bp, 37 predicted proteins | sample 3512381 | NCBI WGS metagenome assembly VFQT01 (sample SAMN10412376, study PRJNA504923) | tailings metagenome | isolation source: Relicate 2 Philex TSF3 active mining site | place: Philippines: Tuba, Benguet | collected 2017-08-29 | reverse complement strand
CGGCAGGGGTCACAGGTTCGAACCCTGTGCTGTCCACCACCCAAATCCAGATTTACCCCCACTCTTTGATCAAAAAACCAATCGGCTCTGGACCAGCCCACAAGAAGTCATGGCCGCCAGAGAACAATCGAAGCTTAGCCCTGGGAATCAAGGCGGCCAAGCGCTCCTGATTGGGAACTGGCGCGATACCGTCCTCTTTTCCCCCCATGACCCATGTCTGGTGAGTAAGCGTATTCAGACGTTCTGAACAGTCATGTTCTGCCCTGGCCTGCAGCAGCAAACGATAACCATCAACCTGCGTGAGGCCAGCGAGAAAAGTCTGCTCAAACTGAACGCGACCAGCCACCATTTGCTCGAACCGCTGCGGATCATTTTCAGCGATGTCTCGGTTTCCCACGTTGATATGAAGGAGCACCTGTCTGGCTCGCTCTTCGGCAGATACATCCAACCATTCATGAAAGGGGAATGACTGTCCGGCTGCCCCACCGGCAGATCCACAGGCCAGAGCAACTCGGTTGAATCGAGCCGGATTGGCCAAGAGAGCCCACTGAGCCACCATGGCACCGAAAGATTCACCGATCAAGTCAGGGCGATGAAGCCCGAGGGCATCCATCACACCCACCACATCTTGAGCAAAGTCGGCCATGTGCCAGGAACCATCTGGGCCCTTTGAACGAGCCAAGCCCCGGTACTCAAAGGTAGTCACCCGAAAGGCTTTAACCAAAGCACTGGCAAACACCGCGCGGCGTAGCCTGAAATCCACATTGGAGCCAGGCAGGTAGACCAGGTCAGGTCCCTCGCCAATCTGAAAGGTCATCAACTCAGCGCCAGATGGCAGTTGAACCAGACTCTCGTGCAATTCGCGCAAGGGCAAATCCTACAACGAGGCCCGGCTGGTAATACGCCGAACATCGGTCTGTAGCTCTATGAGAGCCGGACCCTTTGCCTGAAGACATCTCTCTAATGCGGGCTCAAACTCCGCCATGGTCTTAACCACCTCACCATGTGCCCCAAAAGCGCTGGCATAGGCTGCAAAGTCTGGGTTGTGAAGACCCGTCCCACTGACCCGTCCTGGGTAGTCTCGCTCCTGGTGCATGCGAATCGTGCCGTAGCTGCCGTTGTTCACCACCACGATCAAAAGGTCTAGTTGCCTAGCCACCGCAGTAGCCAACTCTTGAGCCGTCATCAAAAAGCAGCCATCACCTGCGAGACAAACCACGGCCCTATCGGGATGGGTCAACTTGGCAGCAATCGCAGCAGGCAACCCATAGCCCATGGCACCGCTGGTCGGCGCCAACTGGGTTCTAAAGCCCCCATAAGACCAGTATCGATGCACCCAGCCAGAATAGTTACCCGCTCCATTGGTGATGATTGTGTCTTTGGGCAAACGTCTCTGCATCAGACCAATCGCAACACCCAGATCCAATTGGTCGGTGGCCAATGGTGGTGCACTATCCACCTCAAAGGCCTGACGAGCCGAAGCCAATGCCTCAGGCCAATCCGGACCAAGGGACAACTTCAAAACACCCAGAGCCTTTGCCATCTCAGGCATACCGGCCTGGATCATCAGATCAGCCTGGTAGACGCGCCCCAACTCATCTGGGGACGGATAAACATGAACCATGGGCTGTTGGGGAATCGGACAACGAACCCGCTCGTAGCCATTGGTGGTCATCTCGCCAAGGCGAGCCCCCAAGACAATCAATGGATCGGCATTCTGAACATAGTCGACCAGGTATTTCGGAGCGCCAATACCAAGATGCCCAATGTAGGACTTCGAGCGATTGTCGATGAGGTCCTGTGCCCTAAAAGAACTCACCAGTGCGATTTGATGCTGTTCCGCAAAGTCCTTCACCTGCTGGCAGGCTTTGGGGTTCCAGCCACCACCGCCAACCAGCATCACGGGTTGCCGCCCCGCTGCCAGCATTGTTTGAAGCGTGTCGAGGTCGGATGCCCGAGGCGCGGCACCGTGGACTTGATAACGACGCGTCGCAACCGAGTCAGCGACGGACCGAAGCATGTCTTCTGGCAAAGCCAATACGACCGGTCCCGGCCGTCCAGACACAGCAAGCTGAAAGGCGTGGGCTACCATTTCAGCGACCCGGTCTGCCCGGTCAATCTGGGCAACCCACTTGGTCATGGGCCCAAACATGCGTCGGTAATCGACCTCTTGAAAAGCCTCTCGCTCGACAAAGTCGCTGCCGACCTGGCCGATAAACAGGACCATCGGTGTGGAATCTTGATAGGCCGTATGAACCCCGATGGAGGCATTGGTCGCCCCGGGTCCTCTGGTTACAAAGCAGACGCCTGGTTGACCAGTCAGCTTGCCATGGGCTTCTGCCATGTTGGCCGCTCCACCTTCGTGACGACAGACCACCAGATCGATCTGGTCCTGAACATCGTACAAGGCATCCAAGACCGGTAGGTAACTCTCACCAGGTACGCAATAGATCCTCTGAACACCCTGCGTCAGCAGGGCCTGGACCACCAGTTGACCCCCGCTTGACGCACTCAATCCACCCTCCTGTGAGTGAACATTAGTAGCCAGCAGCGGTCTGGCCCGGTTTGGTCCGCATCTGCGAGACCACAGAGGAGGCACCGGCAGCCATGAGCCGGGCATCCGATCCAACTGTGACGAACCGAAAGCCCTTGGCAACACGGGCCTGAGCCACATCGACACGTCCGTTGTGAATACCCGCAACCAACCCGTGTGCTTTGGCTCTCTCGAGAATGTGATCAATGGCCTGAGCAGCCAAGGGGTCGACATCGTCGAAGACTGGGCGGCAACCAAGCGACAAAGAGAGGTCTGAAGGCCCAATATAAATGGCATCAAGCCCTTCGACCGACAGAATGTCATCGAGACGATCTAAAGCCTGCTTGGTCTCAATCATGGTAAAGCGAACAATGGTCTGATTAGCCTGCTCCGGATAGTCGGCGCCGCCATAAAGCAGGGCACGCACCGGCCCAAAGCTTCTGGCTCCCATGGGGGCATAGCTGGTGTACTCCACAAACTTCTGGGCGTCCTCACGGGAGTTCACCATGGGACAGATCACCCCATAAGCACCCATGTCCAGAGCCTTCATGATGATTCCAGGCGCTAACCAGGGAACGCGGACAACGGGGGTCACCTCAGTCGTGCTAATGGCTTGAAGCATCTGAACCAGGGCGGCCTCGTCGATCACGCCGTGCTGCATATCAATAGTCAGGCTGTCCCAACCCTGGTGAGCCATGACCTCTGCGGAGAAGCTGTTCGGAATAGCCAACCAGCCGTTGACTGCAGCCTGATCCTTGGACCATAACTCTCTTAATCCGTTTTTACGCATGGAGACTCTCCTGAACCCACTGGGGTGCATCCTGAAGACAAACGGGGCGCAGGAAACGCATCATGGCATCCGGTCCAACCGAGGTCGTCGACGGCATCGTAGACGACGGGAATGGACCACCGTGGTGCTGGCCCGCAGCCACCGCCACGCCAGTGGGAACACTGGCAAACAGGACGCGACCTGCCACCTGCCGGGCAACACGCAGAATCTGATCTACACCGTTCGTCGGCGAGTCAGCCCCCCATAGCGTGACCGTTAAGCTTCCTCCGACGGCCCGCAAACCCTGGCAGACCGCTTCGGCTGAATCCACCTGAACCAACAGACAGGCTGATCCAAAGACTTCCTCTTGTAAGGTCTTGCTCGCCAGAAAAGTGGCCAAATCAGTCTGGGCGACATAGGCCTGACAACCATCGCGTGGCTCAACAAGAGTTTGGACACCAGCAGCCCGAACCTGGGAAATACGCTTGTCGTACTGAGCCTGGATGCCTTGGTGAAGCATCGCGTGCGTAGACGCTTTGGCCAGGGCAGCTTTCAAGTGAGCGGCGAACTGATCACCCAGAGCCCCCGCAGGTAGGAAGACCACCCCAGGACTTGTGCAGAACTGGCCGCAACCCAGCGTGATGGAGCCGGCCAGAGTCTCGGCCAGTGCCTGAGAATCTTTTTCTAATGCGGCCTCTAGCGCCACAATCGGGTTAATAGAGCCCAACTCACCGAAGAAAGGAATGGGTCGAGGACGCGCGTTGCAGCGAGCCCACAGGGCCAAGCCACCATGAACGGAACCCGTGAAGGCCACAGCCGCAATCTGGGGATGATCCACCAGAGACTGTCCCACCTCGACTCCTTCACCGGCCACCAGCCCAAACACCCCTGGATGTAGGCCTTGGGCGGCAACGACTGAACGGGCCAGCTCAACCGTACGCTCAGTGAGCTTTGTATGGCCTGGGTGTCCCTTGACCACCACCGGGCAGCCCGCTGCAAGAGCGGAGGCGGTATCTCCACCCAGAACCGAAAAGGCAAACGGGAAGTTACTGGCTGAAAACATAGCAACCGGACCCAATGCCTCGTAATCACGAATCAATGCTGGATGACCGGCCGGAGGAGGACCAGCGACAGCTGGATTCACCAGCAGATTGTCGAGCTCGGCACTGGCGACAAGATCGGCAAACATTCTGAGTTGGAAACTGGTGCGCGCCACCTCACCGGTGAGACGCGGAACCCCAAGATGGGTCTCGGCGTCTGCAACCGCAATTAGTTCCGCAGCAGAGCCATCCAATGCATCAGCGAGACCCCGTAGCAAAGCCTCCCGCTTGGCGCGAGAGCCCAAGGCATTTTGTTCGTGAGCCATCACAGCCAGGGATACTGCTTGATTAACCAACGTCAACATTGGAGTCCTTTTCTAGAAGTATTCGGGGAAGTTCGCCATGAGCGTGCTGACCGCATGAGACTTGCTGGTGAGGTGATCTCGCACTGCATTCATCACCCGCATCTTGTCCTTGCTCAGAACAGCCTCCAGGACCTCCCGGTGCTCAGTCAGAATGCTCTGACGCTTTCCTTGCAAGGGAAGCTGCAACATGCGCATACGGTCCAGGTGAACACTGTGCTCCTGAACCAGATCATTCAGGCTGCTTTGCCCAACCAACTCGAAGAGCTTGCTGTGAAAATCCTTATCTAGCTGCATAAAGAGACTCATCTTGCTGTCATCTGCAATCACGGCCTCCTGGGCGTCTAAAATGGATTTGAGCTCTATTGCGCCCGCATCATTCAAGACATCCACCAACTTCATGCAGACCTCAGTCTCCAGCGCGCGACGCATGAACTGTACTTCGCGGATTTTGACGGCATTGATCGGAGAGACCTCGGTTCGAGACTGCGGATAGACATCGACCAGGCCCATCACCTCTAATTTCAGCAGAGCCTCACGCACCGGTGTCTGACTCACCCCAAACTCCTCAGCGAGCCCAATCCGCGAGAGAACCTCATGGGGCTTTAAATCGAGCTTGATAATCCGATCTCGAAGAATCTCAAAGACCTGCTCGGCCGTATTGACCCTTCGATAAGAGGAGGCTCTTGGCAACAACGTCATAGAAAGTAGTCTAGCCCAGCACCCCAATGGGCCAAGGGCAAAACTCCTCCTCACCCACCCCAAGTGCCTCACTCTTCGTCTTTTCCCCTGAGGCGGTCCGAAGAATCAGTTCAAAGATCTCTTGGCCAATCTGATCGAGTGTCTTCTCGCCATCGATTACTGGCCCACAATTGATGTCCATATCACCGATCATGCGTTGGTACATGGGCGTATTCGACGCCAGCTTGATCGTGGGTGCCGGATAAGAACCGAAACAAGAGCCTCGACCGGTGGTAAAGCAGATCAAGTTCGCACCGCCAGCAATCTGGCCTGTGGCGGAGACAGGGTCATAGCCCGGCGTGTCCATAAACACGAAACCCTTTTGCTTGACCTGCTCGGCGTACTTGTAGACTTCCATCAGGCCGGTAGACCCTGCCTTTTTGGCACCACCAAGACTCTTCTCCAGAATATTGGCCAGACCGCCCGCATTGTTGCCAGGCGACACTTGACCATTGATCTGGGTGTCACGGCCTTTGCTGTACTCCAGCCACCAGTTCATTCGATCGACCAGTTTCTGGCCGACCTCCGGCGTGCAGGCACGACTGGTCAAGGTCTGCTCCACACCATAGATCTCAGGCGTCTCCGACAGAATGGCGCCACCCCCATGGTGCACCAGGATGTCCATGGCCTTGCCGAGGCCAGGATTGGCAGACAGTCCAGAAAACCCATCCGAGCCGCCGCACTGAAGGCCAATCAACAGATGCTCAGCGGAGCAAGGAGTTCTCTGGTGCTGATTCACCTCGACCAGGAGCTCCTTAATGGCCTGGATGCCTAGCTTGACTGCTGCTTGGGTACCACCCACCTCTTGCATGGTGATGGTCTTAAGGGTCTTGCCCTCACTCAAGCCCTCTTGCTGAAAAAATCGCATCAAGTTATTGCGCTCGCAACCCAGCGACAGGACCAAGGCGCCGCCAATGTTTGGGTGCCGAATATAGCCACTGAGTGTTCGACGAAGCAGGTCCATCGGCTCTCCGCTCATCTCCATGCCGCAGCCCTGCTCATGGACAAAGGCCACGACCCCATCCACGTTCGGGTAATCCGCCAAACGCTCCTCGTCAAAATAGGCGGACACCTTCTTGGCAACTGTGGCAGAACAGTTGACCGTGATGAAGATGCCGATCATGTTGCGGGTCCCAACGCGTCCATTCTCACGTCGGTAGCCCATGAAGCTCGCGCGCTGGTCTAGCGGTAAGACAGCGGTGGGCTTGTAGTCTCTGGAGAAAGCGTAGTCTTTCTCCACGTCGTCAAAGCGAATGTTGTGACTGTGCAAGTAGTCCCCAGGCACCAAATCGTGCGCTGCATAGCCGATCACCGTGTTGTATTTGAGGATGGGCTCGCCCTGACGAATCGGTCTGGTAGCCAACTTGTGCCCCTGGGGCACATCGGCCAGCGCCTTGATGTTCTCAGTTGGGATCTCAGTACCAACCTTAATCTCAGTCCGTGCCACGACAACATTGTCAGCAGCATCCAGTCGAATCACAGGAGAAACCACAGTCGTCCTCTTCTAATAAGTCTTGCTTAGTGAATGTCCGGCTCGCCTGGTGACGGCCCAAACTCTGTCTTCAGGAAGTCAAAATCACAGCCCTTGTCCGCCTGCTCGATATGCTTGGTGAACATCCAGCCGTAGCCACGACCGAAACGGGGCGGCGGAGGTATCCAGGCCTGCCGTCTGGCAGCCAGCTCCTCATCGGATACCAGCATGTTGAGTGTCCGGTTGGGAATGTCCATCTCCACCAGGTCACCAGTCTTGAGCAAGGCTAGAGGACCACCGACATAAGATTCCGGTGCCACGTGCAAGACACAGGCGCCGTATGAGGTGCCACTCATTCTGGAATCCGACAGACGAACCATATCTCTAATGCCCTTTTTGAGCAGGGCCTTAGGCATGGGAATCATGCCCCACTCGGGCATGCCAGGGCCGCCCTGGGGTCCCGCGTTACGTAGAACCAGGACGGTATTGGGATCCATATCCAGGTCTTCGTTCTCGATAATCGCCGTCAGACTGTCGTAGTCATCGGCAACCAGAGCTGGTCCCGTGTGCTTATAAAACTTGGGATCACAGGCGGCTGGTTTGATGACTGCTCCATCGGGCGCCAAGTTACCCTTGAGTACGGCTAAGCTACCCTCGTGATAAACGGGATTGTCCAACGATCGGATTACGTCTGGATTGAAGACTTTGGCACCATCTATATCCTCACCCAAGGTGCGACCCGAGACCGTTAGAACCTGGGTGTGCAGCCGCTCCTTGATCTGGTTCATGAGTGCGCGCAGCCCACCCGCATAGAAGAAATCCTCCATCAGGTAGGTCTTGCCAACCGGGCGCACATTGGCCACTACCGGAGTTTTGCGTCCAATCGCATCCAGAGCCTCCAGTGAGAAAGGCACGCCAGCCCGTCTGGCCATGGCCAGCAGGTGAATCACTGCATTGGTGGAGCAGCCAATTGCCATGGCAACGACACCCGCATTCTCTATGGCCTGAGGCGTTAGGATTTCGTCTGGAGTCAAGTCCTCCCAGACCATCTCCACAATTCGACGGCCGGACTCTGCACACATTCGTTGATGGTTTGCGTCAGCCGCCAGAATGGAGCTAGCGCCTGGCAAGGTGAGTCCTAAAGCTTCGGCAATGGCCGTCATAGTCGACGCCGTGCCCATGGTCATGCAATGACCATACGAGCGCGCAATACCGCCCTCGACGCCAACCCACTCCTCTGCTGTGATCGTGCCGGCGCGGCGCTCATCCCAATACTTCCAGCTGTCACTCCCGGAGCCAAGTACCTCTCCGCGGTAATTACCCCGCAGCATGGGGCCAGCCGGCACATAGACAAATGGTAAGCCCATTGAGACAGCGCCCATCACCAAGCCAGGTGTGGTCTTGTCACAGCCCCCCATCAGAACAGCACCGTCCACTGGGTGACTGCGAAGCAACTCCTCTGTCTCCATGGCCAACATGTTTCGGTAGAGCATGGTGGTTGGCTTGACATAACTCTCACTCAAAGACAGCGCAGGAAGTTCTAGCGGAAATCCGCCTGCCTGGAAGACGCCGCGCTTAATGTCCTCCACCCGATGCTTAAAGTGGGCGTGGCAAGGCTGTGCATCTGACCAGGTATTCACCACCGCGATGATGGGCTTACCCACCCAGTCGGCTGGTGCATAACCCATCTGCATGGTTCTTGAGCGATGACCAAAAGACCGGAGATCATCTGGTGCCATCCAACGGGCACTTCGGAAGGTCTCAGCCTGCTTTCTAGGTTTGACTCTCCTGATAGTCATAGCTTTATGCAAACCCCAGTGATAACCCAAACATCAAGGCGACAATGGCTCCCGACATCAAGACACCAACCACCCAAGCGGACATCCCATACTTGTCAGCTTCTGCAAGTCCCTCATGACCGACCATAACGACCTCCTTTACTTTCCGAGGGTTTCAGGCAACCACAACGCAATCTGCGGAAATGCCACCACCAAGATCAAGCCAACCGCCTGAAGAGCAATAAACGGCATCACCGCAACAAAAATCTCGTGAAGGGTTACATCCTTCGGAGCAACCGACTTCAGCCAAAAACAAGCTGGCCCAAACGGTGGGGATAAGAAGTAAATCTGAATGTTCATTACAAACAGGATGCCGAACCAGATCTTGGCCTGGTCTGGGGTCAGTCCTAGTTCAGGAGCTAAGGCCACCACCACTGGCGCAAACACAGGGACCGTGATGAAGACAATCGCGATCCACTCCATAAAGGTACCTAGGACCACCAAGATGGCCATCATCAACAAAATGACACCAAGCGCTGGAATACCCAAGCCTGTGAGTAGTGAACGCATAAAGTCAGCACCACCGATTAGGTTGTAGATGCCAACGAAAGAAACCGCCCCCATAATGAGCCAGATAATGGTCCCGACAGTGGCCATCGAACCTACCAGGGTCACCCTAACGATGTCCCAACGAAAGCCGCAGCGAACAAACGCCACAATAATTGAGCCAACAGCACCCACAGCAGCCGCTTCGGTCACGGAGGCTATTCCACCATAGATGGATCCCATGACCCCACCAATCAAAGCGATGCTCAAAAAGACGGCCTGAAGGCGCTGCTTGGAGAGCTTCTGTTCCCTCCCGGTGAGGGCTATCACTTCAGCTACCGTGGGGGCGAGTTTCGGATTCAAGTTGACACGAACCAGCACATAAAGGGCATAGAAAGCGGCCAACATAAAACCCGGAATAAAACCCGCCATAAACAAATCACCAATGCCCACCTCAGCGGATAGACCGTAAACAATCATGACAATTGAGGGCGGAATGAGCGTGGCCAGAGCGCCTGAGGCGCAAATCAGGCCAATCGATAGTTTTCGGTCATAGCCCAATCGGAAGAGTTGCGGCAAGGCTACCAAACCCAGCATGACAATCTCCCCCCCCATCACGCCTGACATAGCAGCCAGAATCACAGCGACCACAACCGTTTGAACTGCAACGCCACCACGCAAATTGCCCGCAAAGATCGACATCGCGTCAAACAGATCTTCGGCAATACCCGCCTTCTCCAATACAGAGGCCATCAAGACAAAAAACGGGATGGCAACCAGGGTGTAGTGGTCGAGCAATCCACCTGCGTTTGTCGAGACCAGATATAGACCTTTGGGCCCAAAAAAGCCAATCGCCATGATGACCGAGACAATCAGGGTGACGATGCCCAGCGGCATGCCGGTCATCATTAGCGCGACCAGGACCACCACCATCGCGAGGGAAATCACTGCCAGCCCGTGTGAGCGAAGGTCCAAAGCGTCTTTGATGTCGAAGCTTGCTGCGAATTGGGTAAAGCCTGAGGCAATGGTCTGAAACAGACTGATATCCGCAAAGGCGTGCTTCAAAATGGCATTGAGCACATAGAACGCCATCAAGGCACCCACCAATTTCACAGCCACCCGGGCTGCGTTGGAACGCACCAGATAATGGAAGTTGACAGTCAACTGCGCCAGGTAGAGCCCGCAGCCAATCACCAAAAAGCTCTTGAGCAACATAGGCATCGGCGAGTTAAAGGCACTGCCAGCCCGCTCCACCCGGTGAATGGCCTCAGCTGCCTCGACCAAGGCGTCGGTGAGCAAGAGAAACAGCGACACAATGCCCACGATGTGACCAAACACTGCCAGTCGCCACTGATTTTTTTCGGAAACTGAATGCGAGATGACGGTGATGGAAATGTGCTTCTGGCGCAGTGTGATGTAGCCAGACGAGAACATCCAACAGCCCGCGATCAGCACCATGGTCATCTCGAAGGCCCACTGGGTCGGTGCATGCAGGAAGTAACGGGAGACAACCTCCCACAATGTGGCGATCGCTGCCACCAAGAACATGACCGCAGAGGCCACGCCACAGAAGTGGCTGATGTGGTCCATGACCCCATAGGGTCTCTGCATTACCGGGGTATTTTCGTCATCTGGCTCGGTGTGGACGTCGAGCGCTGTCGTCTGGGAACCCATGCCTATCCTTTCAACAACACATAAAGGAGCCGAGACATTTGGTCAGGACAAATGCCTCGGCTTGGGAAAAGCTACCGAAGATTTACTTCAGCAGACCTTTCTTCTTCATGTAGGCCATGTGACTCTCATAAGCCTCTTTGCCCAGCGGGGTTGCAGCAGCAAACGCCTCCCAAGCGCCGGTCGCGATTTGACGGAACTTGTCCCGCTCGGCCTGTGGCCAATCAATCACGGTGATGTCTTTACCAGCCTTGTCGCGGGCCACCAGCTCTTTGTCTTTCTTGTCGTTGGCCGCAGTCAGACCCGCATAGGCATCTTGGTACCACTGCTCTAGGGTCTTGCGATCCTCAGCGGACATCTTCTTCCAGACGCTGGTCGAGACTGTGAACTGAAGAACGGGCATGGAGTGGATGCCGGGGTAAATCGGGTACTTGGCAACCTTGTGCAGGCCGTTGGCGTCGTTATTGGCATACGACGAGTTGTCGGCTGCATCAATCACGCCTTTTTCCAAAGAGGTATAGACCTCTGAGCCGGGCAGAGAAACAGGAGAACCGCCTGCGCGCTTAAAGACTTCAGCCGCCAGCCCCTCCGGAGAACGAATCTTTTTGCCCTTCAGGTCAGCAACCGCCTTGATGGGCACTTTTGAGACAAAGGCTTCACGGTTATAGGTGCCGCAGGCCACGACGGTGACGCCAGGCTGATACTTGTCGAAGAGCTTTTGCAGCATCTCACGACCACCGCCGTTGCGGCAGTAGTCTTGAATCTGCTGGGGCGTGTCGTAACCCGCAATCAAGTCACCGATGAGGGCAAACGCAGGGTCCAAACCTGAAAAATAGCTGGTGGAGGTCAGGTCGCCATCCAGAATGCCCGTGGCAACTGCCTTGGGGGTGTCTTTGTGAGGCACCACGGCCTTGATGGGTAGAAATTCAATCTCCCAACGGCCCTGGGTTCGCTTTTTGAGTTCGGGAACCCAGTTCTCATTCAGATAGGCCAGCGAGAAGTGGCTGGCATTGGAACTGGTTTGAATCTTGAGCTTGGCAGCCAGAGCGGGCAGCGCAGATGACATCAGACCAACGGCCAGGGCCGAGGCTAGTGCTTTTTTGAAGGGAGCTCTCATCGATTGTTTCTCCTGATGGTTAGAAAAAGTGGGGCTTACACCCTCTGTCGAACAACTTATACACTAATATATTAGTACATAAGATTGCTAGACTGTGATTGCACCGCCCTGCTATTCCTAGTTCGTAAAAACCCTATAACCAAAAATTTTTCAAATAAAACAATTCTTTAGGAGATCAAATGGTCACCATCACCCCCGAGGCCCGCAAGAAACTGGAGTCTTGCAGCACCGCCACCCTGACCACCCTGCTGTTCAAGCGTGGGCTCAACAAACAATTTATCCAAAACGTTTATCCGCTCGGTAAGTACGGTAAGAGCATGGTCGGCGAAGCCTTCACGCTGCGGACCATTCCCGCCCGCGAAGACCTCAATCCCATCACCGCCTTTCGGAATCCCGAGCACCCTCAACGCAAAGCGGTCGAGACTTGTCCGGCCGGTCACATCCTAGTCGTAGACAGCCGCAAAGATCCACGCGCTGCCTCGGCCGGTTCGATCCTGATTACTCGACTTATGAAACGTGGCGTTGCTGGCATTGTGACCGACGGTGGCTTTCGAGATGCCCCCGAAATTGCCGAGCTGCCCTTTCCGGCTTATCACAGCCGCCCGTCAGCCCCCACCAACCTCACCCTTCACCAGCCCATTGAAATGAACGTGCCAATTGCCTGCGGCGATGCGCCCGTCTTCCCTGGTGACATTCTGGTCGGTGATGGCGAGGGCGTCGTGGTGCTACCAGCGAACATCGCGGAAGAAATGGCCCATGAGGCCTTTGAGATGACCATCTTCGAAGACTTCGTTCTGGAACGGGTCAACGCCGGTGATAGCATCATCGGGCTCTATCCCCCAACCGATCCTCAGACCGAAGTGAACTTCGCCCAATGGCGCAAACAAAAAGGCCGCTAGCCAAAGGCTCCTTGCAATGAGTCGACGTCGACGGCGTGGCCTGTCTTACCGCCTGTGGCATGGCGTGGCCACCCGTCAGCGTTTTTTGGCGTTGACCCTCCTGTGTATGGCTTTGGCGGTTGCAGTTGGTGAGCGGTCTGCCCTCTCGATTGCCGCCCCCAGCCTCCAAGCAGACTTAGGCCTGACCACCATTGAACTGGGGTGGCTCTTGTCAGCCTTCGCCTGGAGCTACGTGGCCGCTCATATTCCAGTGGGCATCATCGTCGAGAAGCATGGGACCAAGCAGTCGATTGGCATCGGCATTGCAATCGGAGCCCTGACCAGTTTGGTGGTTGCAGCCTCTGGCTTGTCGGTTTTCACCAGTTCCGCGCTGGGCATCATCCTTACCGCCCGCGTTTTGCTGGGTGTGGCCCAGGCACCCGTTGGATCCAGCTCTGGGGTTGTCATGTCGGCCTGGTTCCCGAGAACTGAGCGTGGCGTAGCGGGAGCTGTGTTCAGCTCCATTCCCTATCTGGCTGTTGCACTCTTAAATCCACTTCTGGGTTATCTCACCGAGCACGCAGGCTGGGCGACCATGTTTGTCGGCATGGCCGCCATTAGCCTGTTCGGTGCCTACATCTGGTTTTCCATCTTTCAGCTGCCAAGTGGGACACCCAGACTAACGGCCAAAGAACGGCGAAAAATTGAAGCGGGTGGGGCCCTCACGTCGATGACACACAGCCGATCACTCAGCCACGCACCCACTCAATCTAACTCAGTCCTGGACGATCTCAAGGCAGTCTTTCTAAATCCCATGATGGGTGGCACCGTCATTGCCCAGTACTGCATCAACGCCATCACCTGGTTTTTCTTGGCTTGGTTTCCAAGTTACCTGGTCATGACCTTCGACTACTCCATCGCACGAGCAGCAGCGGTCTCAGCCATTCCAGCCATTGCGGGCTTTGTCGGCGGGTTCGCCTGTGGCTTGCTGTCTGACGCCATTCTCAAGCGAACACATGACCTGACTCGCGCCAGAAAGATTCCCATCTACATGGGCATTGGGTTGTCTTCGGCAAGCTTCCTGGCGTGCATCCTGACCGACAACGACACCATTGCAATCATCCTGATGACTGCAGCATTTTTTGGCAAAGGATTGGGAACACTAGGCTGGACGTTGGTCGCCGACCTGGCACCAGCCAACAAGGTTGGCTTTACCGGCAGTGTGGTCAACGGAGTTGGCAATCTGTCGGGCATCTTCACGCCGGTGATTATTGGCTATCTGATCGCAGCGACTCACAACTTTGACCTGGCCTTGGTCATCATGGCCTGTCATGGCCTAATCGCCATTTCTTGCCACATCTGGCTAATCGGCACGCTGCAGCGCATGCCACCAGTCCAGCACCCACCCAAAGCGTAAGCGCGGACCTAACGCGGCACCGCTACCTGGGGCAGACGTGCCTGAATGGACTCGGTCTTTTGCACAATCAAATAGGCTGGAATTGTCGGGCCATCACTAACACGTCCCGTTTCCGGACACTTCAAGACCAGGCCCCGGTCTTTGACAGACCCTGCTTCTCGGGTTTCCCGCATCTCGTGACTTAACTACTTTTTAACTACAGTGCCTTTGAGAGCTTCTAAGTCATTGAACGAAATAAGAACTCAAAAACCGCAGGCGTCTTCACACGGCAGGGGTCACAGGTTCGAACCCTGTGCTGTCCACCAGCCCAATCGCCCTGCCGATCATACGGAACCTGGTCAAGATCGCTCTGTCTCAGAGGCGTTATTGATCATCGGAGACGGTATGAAATGCCCAGTCTGTAAGGATCCTGACCTCGTCATCTCAGAGCGTCAGGGCATTGAGATTGATTACTGCCCATCCTGTCGAGGGGTATGGTTGGACCGTGGCGAACTGGACAAGCTAATTGAGAAATCAACATCTGGGTCTCACACCCGTGGAGATGCTGAGTGGAGAGAAGCCCGGGGGTATTCGGGTAGACCCCAGGGACACTACAAAAAACCCAAATCATGGCTTCATGAGATTTTTGACTGAGAGAGCCCCCCAACGCTTGTTGCCTATCGCTCACGCCCTGCTGAGAAAGTGAGTTCGATTTCCGATCTTTCAAAAGGTCTCTCGGAATTGGCAGGAACTCAGCACAGAGCGAACAACTCAATGCACTATTTGGGTCAAAGGGGGAACGTGATGGTTCTTGCGCAAGGGATATGGAATGCCAGAGGGTTTTTCAAGGGTTGTCGCGCTGTCGGACGACGGCCTGGTTTGGCTGGGCATGTCGGCAAGGCTCGACTACCGCTCCACATGCTTCGCTATTGGATCACCCATCATTTGTTAAGCGGGGTCATCTCCACTCAGCCTTCGCCCCGGATATTGGAAATCGGAATCGACCGTGGCCAACTTTATTTCTTTGCCAGAGGCGTCGACAAAGAGGTCAAGAACTGGCGGTGGGAGGGAGCAGACCTAGACCCCCGCACACAGTCCCTGCGTCAAGACGGTTACCGACAAATCCACCTGCTTAATTTCGAAGACCTGGAGAAGGTTACTCAATTCGTGTCTCACCCAGATCGTGAAGGTCAGTTCGATGCCGTTGTAGTACTGCACTTTCTAGAGCACTTGGATCAGCCAGAAGCGGTCATGAACCTCATCAAGAGACTGCTGAAACCAGGAGGTGCAATCGTCGGCGGAATGCCGGGGTGCCCTGAATTCTTCAGGACTCTGCGTGAACAGAAGATTCGCAAGCATGCAAAGCCACATGGTCACAAATCGGTCTTCTCGGCCGAGCGAATAGACTCAATGGCGAGACAGGCTGGTCTCGAGCCGAGGGTGACGACAGGCGCATTTTTTGCACGCTCTAGGGACTTTCAGCTTGAAAATCACGCTTGGTGGTTTCGTTTCAACGTGTGGTTCGGCCGCACGTTCACCCGCTGGCCCAGCGAGCTATATTTTGAAGCCAGAAGGCCGCGTTCATTATGTAAAAGCGAAACCTAACGTTTGCCATCTCCACCGACGAGTCGGTTTTGGGGCAAACTGACCAAGTAATTAAAAACAGCACCGCATAGGCCACTGACGAATTAGCGGATTAAAAGGAGTCGTGTTACGGGACACCTCTGCATGAGACCCCCCTCCTCGACAGATCCTGGTTTTTGAGTTCCTTAAGTCTCGTGACTTAACTACTTTTTAACTACAGCGCTTTTGGGTATCGTTAGGTCTTTGATTTCATTAAAGAACCAAAAGCCGCAAGCGTCTTCACACGGCAGGGGTCACAGGTTCGAACCCTGTGCTGTCCACCAGCCAAACTCATTCGTTAAATGCCTAATTTGGGTTTGGTCAGCCTTGGCCTACTCAGCACAACAAAGAACCTCCAACCAACCCAGCTCAGGGTAGGATGAGCTATGGACTTATCTGAGCAACTGCTTTGAACATCAGCTTCCTCGGCGGTGCCGGCGAGGTTACCGGCTCGAAGTACCTGGTCAGCGGCAGCACCCGGGCAGGCCCTTATCGCTACTGCGTTGACTTTGGAATGTTTCAGGGCGGCCAAGAGGCATTAGAGAAGAATCTCACGGCCGCATTGGATAATCCCTCCAGTCTGGACTTCGTGCTGCTCACGCATGCCCACATTGATCACAGCGGTCTTTTGCCACGACTCTGCTCGCAGGGCTTCAAAGGACCAATTTATTGCACGCCTGCGACCCTGGCCCTACTCGAGATCCTGCTCTACGACAGCGCCCATATCCAGTTAGCCGACCTTGAGCGTGCGCTCAAAAAAAAGAAACAGGGACGTTGGCGTGGAGACCTTCCTCAAACGCTCTACACCGCCAGCGATGTTGAGCACTGCCTAGCCCAGGTCAGGACGGTTGGCTACGACGTCGCCTTTACGCCCCTAGCGGGACTATCAGTGGTTCTTAGAAACGCTGGCCATATTCTTGGCGCAGCCTCGATTGCAATTACTGCCGACACGGACATGGGCCGTGGACAAACCATCGTCTTTTCCGGTGACCTTGGCAGTTTTGAACAGCCTTTGATGGTCGCGCCCAGCCCCATTGATAAGGCAGATGTTCTAGTCGTAGAGTCCACCTACGGCGATCGCCTCCATCGCCGACTAAAAGACACCGAGCTCGAACTCGTTGATGTCATCAAGACCACCTTCAAGCGACATGGCAACATCATCATCCCAGCATTTGCTGCGGGTAGAACTCAAGAGGTCTTGTTTCTGCTGGCGGATCTCGTCAGACGCGGGCAACTGGGTCACCTCAGTATCTGGGTAGACTCCCCGATGGCAGCCGCCATCACTCGATTAACCCACGGGTTTTCCGACGAACTCAATGCCAAGGCGCAAGACTGCATGTGTTGGCTCAAGGCTCATCCCAGAGCCTTGGATATACGATTGGTCGCCGACGTCGAGGAGTCAAAGCGACTTAATCAGATCAAAAGTGGAGCCATTATCATTTCCGCCAGTGGCATGTGTGACGCTGGGCGGATCCAACATCACCTACTCAATCATCTGGACAATCCTCGCAACGCCATTGTCTTTACCGGCTTTCAAGCTGTAGGAACACTAGGTCGCAGACTGGTAGACGGGGCGAAACAGGTCAGAATTCTTGGCCATGACATCGTTGTTAGGGCCTCAATTCATACAGTCGGCGGTTTGTCGGCTCACGCCGACCAGGCCGATCTAATCCGCTGGCTCGCCACGCTCCAAGCCCCCCCAACACAGACATTCATTACCCATGGTGAGTCGACCGCCTCAAGCGGTCTCAGTAGAAAAATCGAGCAGGACTTGGGGTGGGCTGACGTCCAGATTCCCTCACAGGGGCAGGTTCAGACCCTACTAACCTCCCAGCAAGGGAGAGGGAACAGTCCGCCTGCCCTCAGTACTCTTACGCTAGAAGAATCTGAGGAGCGCTATCGACGACTCTTCGAGACAGCTCAAGACGGCATCATCATGCTGAGCCACCCCGATGGCCGCATCATCGATGCCAACCCCTACTTCACCAGGCTGATTAACCGCACCCGAGAAGAGCTACTGGGCCGGCCACTCTGGGAGCTCGGTCTCATCGCCGATCCGAAGGCTAGCCGCCAGATGCAGCGCGAACTCCATGGGAAGGGGTTTGCGCGCTACGAGCACTTGGATCTGCTCGCAAAGGACGGCACGACGTTACCAGTCGAATTTGTCAGCAGCGTTTACAAAGTCGGCACTTACAAGTTGGCCCAGTGCAATATTCGGCACATTGGGTTGCGACGGGCTGCAGAGAAGATTGCAGCAGTCTAGAAACGATTGGCATCGTGGGCTAAATTGCCATGCGGATTCACACGGCAGGGGTCACAGGTTCGAACCCTGTGCGGTTTACTAGCGCAATTTCCCTGCCCATCACACGGAACCTGGTCAAGATCGCTCGGTCACAGAGACGTTATTGATCAAGCACTCGCACGGGTATTCAAAAAAACCAAAGTCATGGCTACACGAGATTTTTGACTAGCCTGCGACTGGAGGTTGCGCGGTGAGCGCCGCTAGTATTGCCCGGTCATACTGAAAGACAATATTCTTCACTCATGACCACTATTCAATTTACGACCGCGCAGTACTCTATCGAGACCCTTGCAACTCTGGCCTTCGCAACAACAGGCGTACTCGAGGCCGCTAGAAAGCGGCTAGACGTGGTTGGTGTCTGTGTGGTGTCTTCCTTGGCGGCTTTTGGAGGCGGCACCCTGCGCGACATTCTTCTGGATCGGCGCCCCCTGTTCTGGGTCGCCCACTGGGAGTTGCTGCTCGTCGTCCTGGTCTTTGCAGTCCTGGCTCTGTCTTTCATGCGCAGCAGGCATTTTGAGCCAACCGAGCGTCTGATCCGGTTACCCGACGCCGTTGGGCTTGGACTTTTCACCGCCAGTGGCACTCAGATAGCACTCAGCATGCAAATGCCAGCCCTGGTCGCGGTGGTCATGGGCGTTATGACAGCAGTCTTCGGGGGCGTCCTTCGAGACGTCTTTTGCAATGATCTGCCCAAGATCTTCCATGACCATCGCCCCTATGCAATCTGCGCCTTTATCGCCGGCTGGGTCGCAGTGGCGTGCGACGCCTACGGCGTGGCGCAATGGGCAACGCTGGTGATCTCTAGCCTGACAGGATTTGGGCTGCGACTAGCGGTGATGATCTGCGACATCAAGCTGCCGGCGTGGCGTCCTGATTAGCTGTCCGCAGCAAACTACGATTAAAGCCGTCTTATAAGGCCTGACAGGCCGCCTGCGTCACCTGAGCAGTCGTTGCTGTTCCCCCAAGATCTCGAGTGTGCAGACCACTGTCAGCCGTAATTTTTTCAATTGCTGACATGGCCATGGCGGCCGCAGACTTCTCACCAATGTGTTCTAGCAGCATCACGACTGACCAGAAAGTTCCAATCGGGTTGGCCAAGCCCTTGCCCATGATGTCAAAGGCTGAACCATGGATGGGCTCGAACATGGATGGATAGCGCCGCTCGGGGTCGATGTTGCCCGTCGGTGCAATGCCTAGACTGCCAGCCAACGCGGCTGCAAGGTCGCTCAGGATGTCGGCATGAAGATTGGTGGCCACGATCGTGTCCAGAGAACCAGGCCGGTTCACCATTCGAGCAGTGGCTGCATCGACCAGCTCTTTGTCCCATTTCACATCTGGGAAGTCTTTTGCCACCTGAACTGCGATCTCGTCCCACATCACCATGGCATGCCGCTGGGCATTGGATTTGGTGACGACGGTCAATTGGCGACGAGGCCGTGACCGAGCCAACTCAAAGGCGTAGCGAATGATTCGCTCAACACCAACCCGAGTCATGATGGAGACGTCGGTCGCCACCTCAATCGGGTGTCCCTTGTGGGCTCGACCACCCACCCCGGAATACTCGCCTTCGGAGTTCTCTCTAACGATCACCCAGTCAAAAGATCCAGGCTCGCAGCCACGCAACGGGCTCCGAATGCCCGGCAAGATTCTGGTTGGTCGGACGTTCGCATATTGATCAAAGCCCTGACAAATTTTCAGCCGCAGCCCCCAAAGGGTGATGTGGTCTGCAATGTCTGGATCTCCCGCTGAGCCAAACAAAATCGCATCTACGTCCCGAATAGCGTCTAAACCATCTTCCGGCATCATCACCCCATGCCGGCGGTAATAGTCACCACCCCAGTCCAAGGACTGAAAATTGAACGTCAGACCACTCTGTCGTTTGGCAATGGCTTCAAGAAAAGCCCGGCCAGCAGGGATGACTTCTTTTCCAATGCCGTCTCCGGGGATACAGGCGATGCGATAAGTTTTCATTCTTTTAGCGAGTCTGTTGTGAACCCATCTATTCTATTTTTTAGAGATATTCAAGCCCACATCAGAAACCCTGATATCTGGTCTCGTGATGAATCCATAACGCGTAGGTATCAAGTGCCGTCTCAATCGGCACAAAAATTAACTCGGGCGTCTCGTATGGGTGGTTCTTCTGGATGTGCACCTTGAGCGCGTCTACCTGCACCGCGGTGGTCTTGATCATGAGCAAGGTCTCTTCAGCAGTCTCTAACACCCCCTGCCACCAGTACTGAGACTGAACGCCCGGCACTCGGCTGACGCAGGCGGCCAAACGAGCGTCAAGGATCGATTGGGAGAGCGCCTTGGCCGCTTCCTCATTGGGGGCACTGCAAAGGGCCATCAGCAGCCGGTCCATTAGGCCTCTCTGAATCCAATTTCTGCCGATAGAGTCTTCCTCACAGGGCACTTGGAGGCGAATCGGCTTACGTGAGCCTGCTCTTCCTCAGAGAGCTTTGGATCTAGATTGAGTTGGTAGACGAATACCGTGTGCTCTGGGATTGATCGGTCCAGACTCACCTGACAATTGGTCTGGCCCAGGTCAAAGCCATATTTCATGGCACCCATCTTCAGAGTGATCTGAATACAACTGGCCAAGGCAGCCTCTAGAAACTCGTGAGGGCCAAAGCCAGCATCCTCACCGCCCTTCTCCACCAACACATCTGCCTGAATGGTCTGCCGACCATTGTTTAATTCAGTTGCAAAATTCCGCGGCCCAGCTTTGGCTTGAATCATGGCTAATACCCTCACAAAAAGTTGCCCAGAGCACTGAGATTCTCAGGGACGTGCTTTTTCCAACATGGTCCCGTATTTCTGACAAGTCCATTTTTGATCAGCAAGAATCAGTTCCCCAGATGATGGGTTAAATCGAACCTGGACACCCGTGCTTGGCTCAGCGTAAGCGCGCCACGCCCCCGCCTCTTCCCAAAAGCTGTACGAGACACCATTGAGCTGTAGTCGAGTCGGCGTCATTTTCATCTCGGTCTCCTGTATGCCCTGACAGTTATATTCCAGATTTCGCTGAACGCATGCCACCTGGGTTAACAGAAGGATTAAGACAGACAGTGTAAGAGCAGGCTGACCACGTGCGAGATTGATCATGAGTAGCTAAGAGCGAAGTGCCAGGGGCAAGTTAAGCAAAAGGTTCTGAGGTTTGATCCGAAGGCGATTGTTCTCGTCTGACGCAATAGCCATGTAGACGGGCTGGCCCGCCACTTTCGGAAGCATGTCGGCTGGATCCGAGAACTTAAGCTGAAACAAGACCAGCAGGCGCAGAAGCCGTTCATCGTCCATCGGCTTCCCCTGATACAAGTCATTCAAGATAGCCGTCGACTGGGCATCCAGCCCCAGGTGCCAAGCCCACTGCTCGTCCTCGATGGCGCCGACTGTCTTGACCGTCACCTCTGCATGCAACAGATGACGCACCCATTTCTCAATCAACCAACAAAGCGCCTTGGCTGCCGGCTGCCCCCAATTGAGCATCACTGCCATGTCGAAGGCCTCTGTAGAACGCCAGTATCGCTCGGCATTGTCGGCAGTCAGAACCTCAAGATCACCTTGAGTAACCGTCACCCCGCCCCTCTTAAGTAGCTGCCCTAACGCGCCATAGCCTGGCGCCTGCGAACGCTCAAAGAGCGTCAGACTGTCGGCTGCCATCACACTGCCCTTCTCGTGAACGGTCACCGTCTGAGATCTAAAGAACATCTCTCCCACACGGGCCTGCATCGAATCACAGGCCTCGCCAAGCACATGTCGAACCAACACCTGTGCGATGTCATCGACGAACACGGGAGGGAAATCGATGCCCCCTCCCTGAAAAAAGCCCTTGTAGACCTCTTCTAGCGTTGGCGAGGCCAGGAGGCGATCCCGAAACCGAAGCCAGACCCTAAAGTTATCCGCAATATCCTGATTGAACAGCTTCGAGAGCGTCTCTGGACTGATGCTAGATCTCGGTGTCTGGCACAACTGCTCAAAGACAACCCGCTCGGTCTGACAGGAGGTGTCGACCGGAGACAGCTCTGGCCGCCGAATTAGGTGGGTTAAAAATGCATCGGTCACCAGCAGCTGGTTTTGATCATTAATCGACAGTTGGCCATAGCCACAGTTCGGCCAAAGCCCAGAAGATTTACTCGATGCCGATTGGTTCATGGTCTGTTGCTATGCGCTTGGTGATGTCAATTCGGTGCGGTGTGGCTGTGAATTGTGCAACAGCACCCACCTCCAGGCTATCTGGGCACCGCCACCTGAACCATCCGTGTCTGAATGACCTCAGCCTTCTGGGCAATCCAGGGGGCATCACGCCTGCGGTCTGCCCGCTTTGGCGCTGGCAGGATGGAGGCCAGCCAGGCAGCTTGGTAATCGGATAACTCGGCGGCCGACACCCCAAAATAGTGTCGCGCCGCAGCCTCGATGCCAAAGACCCCCACCCCCCACTCGGCCACATTGAGATAGATCTCAAGGATGCGCCTTTTGTCGATCGTCAGTTCCATAATCCCGGTCAATACCAACTCAACGCCTTTTCTAAAGAAGTTTTTTGAGGCTGACAGGTAGAGGTTTTTGGTGAGTTGCATGCTAATGGTGGAGCCACCCCGGGCGACCTTGCCTCGATTGAGGTTGTCTTTAATGGCCAACTCCACGGCCCGCCAGTCAACGCCATCGTGCTGAGTAAAGGCGGCATCTTCGGCGGCGACCACAGCCCGCTTGGCTGACATGCTGATTCGGTGATAAGGCACCCAGACGTGGGTAATGCCACGAGGAGGCTTGAGTTCTGCCAACCGATCGCGCTCGGCGTCCATGAACGCGGTGGAACTCGGGTTCACCCAGTTCAGACTGATGATGCGACCCGTCATCACGACCAGTACCAACAAAATCAGAATCGACATCCATTTCAGGAGTCGACGGCTGATGCCGATCTTGGATTGTTTGGCTGGGCTGTTTGCCATGCAGGGATTCTAATCCCCGACACGGCTCAGCCAGGGTGGGTCCTACCTCAGATACTGATCAAGCTGCCCTAGCTGGGCTTCCAATAACTGTCCAGCCTGGGCCTGACGCCTGGCCAGTTGCCGTGCAATGGCCAGCCGCTCCAAATAGAGCTGACCTTCGGCATCAAAGACCGCCGACTGTGCGGCCAGCCACTCCAGCGTGGAGCGAGCGCCCTGCTCATAAGCCTTTTGAGTATTCACTAGTCGCTGCTTGGCCGTTGCCAAACGCTGGGCTAAGACATCCAGACGGACCTGGCTGGCCTGTGCCGCCAGGTGTGCTGCCCGAGCACCCTGCTCCAACTCCAGGGCTCGCTGGGCCCTCTCGTCCATCAGGCGATCAGCCTCGATGGCCAATTCCTGTGCCTTGGCGGACCGATAGCCACCGGTGCTCAAGGGCACGGTCACCTGAACACCGACAAACTGATTGGCCGAGGTCTGACTGGCATGGCCATAGTCGCCATAGCCCTCGGCTCGGTCAAAGCCTACTGAGCCCATAGCACTCACGCGGACACCATCCTGGCCAGAGGAATACTTCTTAGCCTCTAGCAGAATGATCTGCCGACGCAAGTCCGCTGCCCTTAGCAAGGGGTGACTGGTCTTGAAATCAGTGACGAGCTGATCCAGGGATGCAGAGGACAGACTCCTGATCGCCGCCGCTTGAAAGGCCGGTCCAACCAAGGTGTGCTGCTTGCCGGCTAGATCGGCCAAGGCCCGGTTGGCGACCACGAGTTGGGACTCCCGTGACAGACGCTCAGCCCGCAACTGGGCGATGCGCTCCAGAGATTCATCCACGTCGACTCGACTGACGTCACCCAGCTTCAGACGCCGCTCGAGCTGTGCATGGGTCTTCTCTAATGCACCGAGTTGCTGACTGGTGAGCCGAACCATCTCTTGTGCGGCGAGCACGTCTAGGTAACGCTCCACCACCGAAATCGCCAGAAACTGGCGACTGACATCGGCCATCAGATCCGTGACCTGAGACGACAACTGCAGCTGTCGAGCATTGGACTCGATGGTCTTATCAAACAAAGGCGTCACCGCGACCAAGGCCGCCCGGGCGGTCGCCCCAAGATAAATGGAGGTGTTGAACTCGGCCTTTTCATAGGGGCCCGAGCCCATCTGCGAGGAATAAAACTGTGCACCCTGGGTACTGCCATAGAGACTGGTGACCCCAGCGGCACCCGTGAGCGAGACCTGTGGCCGCGAGAGCGCCTTGGCCTGCTCAAGCCGAGTCAGACCAGCCCTTTGATCGGTCTTGGCGGCTCGGTAGCCAGGGTCATTGGTCTGCGCAGCCCTCCAGATGGTCATGAGATCCGCCGAATACACGGCTGACGAGGTCGCCACCAGAGTGACCGACAACAAACCCATGAGACTCCACTTCAGAGGACTCTTGCGCATACCAAACTCCCAGTCTGAGGACTTCAACATTCACTTCAGCTTGGCTTAGCAGCCGCCCTGAACACCCAGCTTACGCAGAATGGACTCCATCAGGCACCACTTGGTAATGCCACTCTGCAACAAGTTGGCGCCAACAAAGGCGGTAAACCACAGAAAGTTGGCATTAACGAAAATGGGGCTGGCCTCGATGCCAAGACCCAGAGACAACAGGACAAAGGCACCAGCTACAACGTGAACGATTTGCCATGAACGCATGATTAAGCTCCTTTAGGTTTGTACAGCACGAAATACAACAGAGGAATGACCACCAGGGTCAGAAGCGTCGACACCAAGATGCCGAACAGCAGTGAGATGGCCAACCCATTAAAGATGGGATCGTCCAGAATGAAGAGCGCACCCAGCATGGCGGCCAAGGCCGTCAGCACAATGGGCTGAGCCCGCGTGGCGGCTGACAGAACGACAGCCTGCTTAAAGGGCATACCAGCGTCCGTCTGCAGGCGAATAAAGTCCACCAGCAGAATCGAGTTGCGCACGATGATGCCAGCCAGGGCAATCATGCCGATCATGGAGGTCGCCGTAAACTGTGCCCCTAGTAGCGCATGACCAGGCATGACACCGATGATGGTCAACGGAATCGGCGCCATGATGACCAAGGGCATCAGGTAGGACCCAAAGTGGGCGACGACCAGCAGATAGATCAGGACCAAACCCACGGCATAGGCGGCGCCCATGTCGCGGAAGGTCTCGTAGGTCACCTGCCACTCTCCGTCCCACTTGATGGCGTAGCCCTTGTAAGGGTCGGTGGGCTGGGAAATAAAGTATTCATCGATGGGCTTGCCGTCAGCACCCTTGAGGCCAGCCACCTGACTGCGGCTGCCAAACAGTCCATACAGGGGGCTGTCACTGCCGCCTGAGACATCGGCCGTCACAAAACTCATGGGCAAGAGATCTTTACGGTAGCGGGTCTGCTCACGTTGGGCATCGACTACCGAGACAAACTGGCCAATGGCTACGGCCTCGCGCGTAGAGGTACGAACCGTCAGTGACAACAGGTCTTTCAAAGACTGCTGATTGATCTCAGGCAGGCGAATCTGCACGGGAACGGGATACTTAGAGCCATCGCGCAAATGCGAGGCATCCAATCCAGACAGGCCAGCCTGCAGGGTCTGGACGATGGTGGCCTGCGAAACCCCCATCAGATTGGCCTTGCGACGGTCAATCACCAAAAAGTGCTTGGGACCGGCAGCCACCAGGCTGTCATCGATGTCCACCACATGGGCGGTCTGCTGTAACGCCTGACGCACTTGCCCAGCCAAGGCGAGCCGACCCTGCTCCGTCGGCCCGTAGATCTCAGCCACGATGGGAGCGAGCACTGGCGGGCCAGGTGGCACTTCTACGACCTTGACGTTGGCACCGAATGGCTTGCCAATGGCGACCAGATCCTCGCGCAGACCCGCTGCGATCTGATGGCTCTGCAGCTTGCGGTCCGACTTCTCCAGTAGATTCACCTGAATATCGCCAAGATGTGGCTGCTGACGGAAGTAGTACTGGCGGACCAGTCCATTGAAGTTAATCGGCGCGGCAGTGCCAGCATAGAGCTGCACATCGGTGACATTGGAGTCTTTCATCAGCCGATCAGACAACGCCCGCAAGACAGCTTGAGTCTTCTCGATGCGAGTGCCCTCCTGCATATCCACCATCACCTGGAACTCGCTCTTGTTATCAAAAGGCAGCATCTTGAGCACCACCAGCCCCGTGACCGGCAGCAGCACCGAGACGGTAATCGCGGCCGCCACGCCCAGGCTGAGCATCCAACGAGCAAACCGACCCTTTTGTTCATCTAGAAAAGGCTTGAAGATAGTCTGCAGCAGGGGCAGCAGCCGGGCCGAGAGACCTTTGACCTGATGATCATCAAGCCCCGACGCCCCATGGCCCTGGCTATCAAATCGCATCCACTTGGCAGACATCCAGGGCGTCACCACAAAGGCAATGGCTAAGGACAAGAGCATGCCCATGCTGGCATTGATGGGAATGGGGCTCATGTACGGGCCCATGAGTCCTGAGACAAAGGCCATGGGCAAGAGCGCTGCTATTACCGTGAAGGTCGCCAGAATGGTGGGTCCACCCACCTCATCCACCGCGCCAGGAATGAGTTCCAGCAGGGTCTTGTTGGGATGCAGATGTCGGTGACGGTGAATGTTTTCCACCACCACAATCGCATCATCGACCAAGATGCCTATCGAAAAAATCAAGGCAAACAGGGACACACGATTGATGGTGAAGCCATAGGCCCAAGAGGCGAACATGGTGGCCGCCAGCGTGAGTACCACCGCTGCGCCAACGATCAGGGCCTCACGACGGCCCAGGGCCAGGTAGACCAGGGCCACAACCGATGCGGTGGCAAACAGTAGCTTCTGAATCAGTTGCTTGGCCTTTTGGTCGGCTGTGTGACCGTAGTTGCGACTCACACTGACCGAGATGTCTTTGGGCAGTCGATTGGCCTTGAGCAAGTCCATTTGCGCCAACAACCTCTGGGCCACCACCACCGCGTTTTCACCGGGTTTCTTGGTCACAGCAATGGTGACGGCTGGCTGGAAGAGACCAGCCTGGTGGCCATCCTTTTGTACAGACCAGACCGACTGGGCCAGCTGCTCAGGTCCATCGGTCACTTGTGCGATGTCGCGCAGATAGACCGGTTCGGCCTGACGAATGCCGACCACCAGGTTCTCAACGTCGGCCCTGTTTTGAATAAAGGGGCCAGTCTGGACAGCGACCGACTGTTCACCACTCAAGAGTTCTCCGACCGGGCTGCCCGCATTGGCTGAACTCAGCACACCATGGACCTCAGACAGCGTAAAGCCACGGGCCGCCATGCGGCGTGGGTCCACCTGAACGCGGATGGTACGACCCGCAACTCCAATGGTTCTCACCTCGCGGGTGCCGGCCACGCGCTTTAGATCCGATTCGATCTGGTGGGCCCACTGCTCCAGGTGTATGGCCTGGTTTTCGGTTCTAGCGCTCGATAACGTAAAGGCCACAATCGGCACGTCATCGATGCCCTTGGGCTTGACCACCGGTGGCAAGGTCCCCAGGCCCATGGGTAGCCAGTCTTGGTTGGCATTGACCACGTCATACAGACGAACCAAAGCCTCGGTGCGCGGCACACCCACCTCAAACTGGACCGTGATGACAGACAGCCCAGACTGTGAAACCGACATGACGTGCTCAACCCCATGAATCTGGGAGAGCACCTGCTCGGCTGGAACCGAGACCATCTGCTCGACGTCGTTGACCGTGGCCCCAGGAAATGGGATCAGCACATTGGCCATGGTCACATTGATCTGGGGCTCTTCTTCCTTTGACGTCACCAGGACAGCAAAGAGTCCCAGCAGCAGCAAGGCCAATGCGATCAACGGGGTGATGCGATCGGTGAGAAACCGCCTGGCAATTCGGCCGGATAGGCCCAGGGGGGCAGCGGAATCAGACTGGGCGGAAGATTGGCTCGTTTTCATATGAGCCAATTATATTATATAAAATTATATAAAGTCTAGTCTTTCCAGTACTCGAACGAGAAAATCGCCAGGAAAGACATCATCTCTAGCCGACCCAAGATCATGGCAATCGAACAGACATTGGCCTGAAAGCTTGTGAAGCTGGAATAGTTGCCAGCCGGACCAATCTCATTAAGACCCGGACCCATGTTGTTCACGCAGGCGACGACTGCACTAAAGGCGGTATCCAGTGGCAACTCCGTGAGCAACAGGACAAAGGTGAAGAGCAGGACGGTCCCGCCATAGACCAGCATAAACGCCAGAACACTAAAGATCGTTCCATTGGACACCATCTCACCGTTGACCGTCAGGGGGTTGACGGACCTTGGATGCAGCATGCGGTGGATCTCGCGTCGCGTCTGCTTCATCAGAATCACCAGACGGGCCATCTTAATTCCCGCCCCCGTTGAACCCGCGCTGGTGGCCACACCCGATAGCAACAGCATGAGCACGGGAGCAAACACGGGCCACTGGTTGTAGTCGGTCGTAGAGTAGCCAGTAGTCGAACCAATGGATACCGTGTTGAAAGTGGCATAGCGAAGCGCCTCTAGAGGGTCGGTGTAGACCCCGCGGACCACCAGGAGTACTGCAATCCCAAGGCTGCAAAGCAGCAACAGCGCAATCGTTCCTCGCCATTCTGGATCGGTAAAGATCATCAGTGGCTTTCGCTTGATCAGGGCGACGAAGTACAAGGCAAAGCTACCACTGGCAATCAGCATGAAGAACACCGCAATCCACTCGAGCAAGGGGGACTGAAAAAACCCAAAGCTTGCATCGTGATTAGAGAGGCCCCCAAGACTCATGGTCGAAAACATGTGCAGCCAGGCATCCCGAATGGGCATGCCTCCGGCCCAGTAGGCCAAGAGACAGGCCAGAGAGATCAGGCAGTAAACACCCCAGAGGCCCTTTGCCGTCTCGGCGATACGCGGCGTGAGTTTCGATTCCTTCAATGGGCCCGTCGACTCGGCCTTGAAAATAGACCCGGCGCCAGCACTGACCAAGGGCAGGATGGCGACAGCCAGAATCAGGATGCCCATGCCGCCGAGCCACTGCAGAAAGCAGCGCCAGAAATTGATGGAATAGGGCAACTGGTCCAGCCCCACAAAAACGGTCGCTCCTGTGGTGGTCAAGCCAGAGACAGCCTCAAAGTAGGCGAATGACCAGCTCGTGGGCTGAGGTCCCGCTGAAAAATGAAGATAGAGTGGCATGGCGGCAAAGGCTGGGATCACAGTCCAGCAGAGCACCACCAACAGGATGCCATCACGTGGTTTGAGCTCTGGCATGCCCCGGTGTTGAATGGCCGGCACCAGACAGATCAGGCCTGACATCAGCGTGAGGCAAAAAGGCAGCCAAAAGTCTTGCTGCCCACCGTCTTCTCCGATGAGGGCGATCAGTTGAGGCACCAGAAAGGCACCCGAAAAGACCAGGAGCACCAAACCAAAGGTGGGCAGAATCCTAAAAACGATGTGCATTATTGTTGCGTTGCAATATAGCCACAGAAAACTATACGCCTAGTTTGGGGAAGCGTCACCAACGAATCTTGCCGGGCTGCCTTAAGCCATCCTTCAGATTCAAGTCCTAGAGTGTCTTCAATGAAAACCACTCCTCAAAGGACAACCATGAAAAAGCTCGGAGCGCTCGTTCCGATAGTGCTGGCGCTCATCGTGCCGGCAGCCATCTGGGGCAGCTATGCCATGGCTGCGGACGCCCAGCAGATGCAGCAGGCCTACGAAAAGCAGGCCGGTCAGACCGCCAGCAGTCAGCGTGGACAGGTCTTCTTTACGACCACCCACGGCAGCGAATGGTCCTGCGCCACTTGCCACACGGCCAAGCCCACGGTCACTGGGAAACACGCCATCACTGGACGGCCAATTGACCCATTGGCGCCCAGCTCTAACAAAGAGCGATTCACCAACGAGCGTCAGACCGAGAAATGGTTTCGACGCAACTGCAAGGACGTCCTGCAGCGCGAATGCACGGCCATTGAAAAAGCAGACGTCATTGCCTTTCTCAGAACCTTTTAATGAGGACACACAAGATGAAACCCCTATTCAAAGCCCACTTCACCTCTCAATTCCTGGCGGCCACCCTGGTGTCTCTCGGGCTCTCCTCCTCTGCCGCATGGGCCGACGGAGATCTCAAGCGCATGCCGGCAGGTGCCCCCAAGGCCTTTCAGGCTGAGTGCGCCAGCTGTCACACCGCCTACTCCCCCAAGCTACTGCCAGCCGCCTCCTGGGGACGCATCATGGACAAACTCGACAAGCACTACGGCTTAAACGCCACTCTATCGGCCGAGGAGACCACCGACATCAAGCGGTGGCTCATGGACAACGCCGCCAACAAGTCCAAGCGACTCGAGGAGCCTCCCCAAGATCGGATCACCGAGTCGGCCTGGTTCAAGAAGGAACACCAACGTATCTCACAGGCCACCTGGGCCAAACCGACCGTGAAAAGTCCATCCAACTGTGCAGCCTGTCACACCCAAGCCGACAAAGGACGATTCGATGATTACAACATTCGCATCCCGCGCTAAAAAAACCTTAATCTGGGACCTGCCCACTCGCCTGGGCCACTGGCTGCTGGTCGCCTGCGTGGCGGGCGCCTGGCTCACCAGCGAGAGTGAACGACTGGCTGCTTTACATGCGGCCTTTGGCTACACGATTGCGCTGGTCATTGGCTTTCGGCTGATCTGGGGCTTTGTGGGCACCCGCTATGCAAGGTGGCAAGACTTCTTTCCCACCGCCTCCCGGGTCAAGCACTACCTTCTGTCCATCCTACGGGCCAAGCCCGAGCACCACACTGGCCACAACCCATTGGGGGCGGTCGGCATTCTGCTCATGATTGGTTTGCTCAGCGCAACGGTCCTCACCGGTGTCATGAACCAGCTTGAAGTCGGACCACACTGGCTCTCCGATATTCACGAGGCCAGCGCAGAGGGACTTCTGGTGGCCATTGGCATCCATGTGGCGGGCGTTCTGGTCAGTTCTATACTCCACAGAGAAAACCTGATCAAAAGCATGATGACCGGCACTAAAAACGAACCTCAGGCACTCGCCATCGAGCGGTCCTATCAATGGCTGGGCTATGTTCTGGTCATGGCGGCAGCTGGTTGCTTCGTCTATCTCCTGCGCCACCCGATTGCATGAGAATTCTGCTCGTCGAGGATGACCAACCCCTGGGTCGCGGCCTGAGGAAGGGGTTGGAACAAAATGGATTTGCGGTGGATTGGGTCCAAGACGGGCAGGCTGGTTTACGCGAGGGCGCCCAGACGCAGTACGGCGCCATCGTGCTGGATCTTGGGCTCCCCCAGTTCACTGGAATGAATGTTCTATCGGGTCTTCGGGCCCAGGGTGTTAGTACACCCGTGCTCATTCTGACGGCCCACGACCATCTCGACTCGCGCGTCCAGGGGCTGGACCTGGGTGCAGACGACTACATGGTCAAGCCCATCGACATTCGCGAACTGTCCGCCAGGCTTCGAGCAGCCATCAGGAGAGGTCAAGGGCTGGCCCACCCGGCTTTTAGCATTGGCCAATTGACGATTGATCCCGCCAAACGAGAGGCGAACTGGGATGGTCAGGGGCTGGACTTAACGCCCAGAGAATTTGATGTTCTGCACGTCCTGGCCCTGGGCAACGGCAGAGTTCTGACCAGAGGGCAGATCGAGCAACAGATGACCTCCTGGGGCCAGACCATCGAGAGCAACGCCGTCGAGGTACACATTCATCACCTGCGCAAGAAGATGCCCGACCTTCCGCTTAAGACGATTCGTGGCGTGGGCTATCAACTGCTGGACGGTCATGCGTAGATTCAGCATCGAGCGCCGAATACTCGTGGTCTCCTTGATCACACTGACTCTGGTCTGGATCGGTGGTATGGGATTCCTCTACTTCGATCTGACCCACGAGATTGACGAACTGGCCCCCCACCTCTTTCCTGGGCAGGATGCCCTTGAGCACACCGAGGAACTGCGGGAGGCACTGGCAACAACCGTCTTCTACCCTTTGCTGGCAGGACTCCCAATGCTCGCGGGCGCGTTGCTACTGGTGATCTACAACGGCTTTCGCCCAATTCGACAGCTCAAACAGACCATTGAGACCCAAGATCCAGCCGCCCTAAAACCCCTGCCGACGGATCAACTACCCACCGAGTTAATGCCGATGGTGAACGCACTGAATCAGTTATTTGTCAGGACCTCTAACCTGGTCGACCGAGAAAAAAGACTGACGGCAGATGCCGCCCATGAACTCAGAACACCGCTGGCCGTTATCCAGGCCAACGCCCAAAGCCTACAGTCGATGATCACAACGCAATCAGCATTTCTGCCGCCAGAAAAGGCCGCCCCACTCACAGACCTCCTGGCTGACCTGCTAGCAGGCTGCGACAGGGCCAAGCGAACCATCGATCAAATGCTCGCCTTGGCCAGACTGGAACACGACTTACAGGCCGACGACATCCAGCCGATCAATCTGGCGGAGTTGATTCGGCAGGAGATTGCCCTGCTTATGCCCCTTGCCGACCAGAAACACCTTGACCTGCATTTGCAATCACCAGAGGCACTCACGGTCTCGGGACGCGAGGCCCTTGTCAAGACAGCCCTGAGCAACCTACTGTCCAACGCGATCAAGTTCGCACCCCCGAATGGGCAGATCAGCATCAAGCTTCAACAAACCCTCTCGACGGCTGTCATCCAAATCGAAGACAGCGGCCCAGGACTCACTCCTGATGAAATCCAACGGCTCGGCGAGCGATTCTTCAGGGTAGATCCGAACACACCTGGAACGGGGCTGGGGTGGTCCATTGTTCATCAATGCGTGCGGCTGCTAAATGGGGAGATCCGCTTGGTACCCAAAGGGTCACTCGGAGGGCTGCTGGTAGAGTTGAAGCTCCCGCTCTAAAAAGTCCAGCCCTTTCGAGATGCAAAGCCTCCACCACCACGGTCCGCTTGATAGTGAGATTGGCCACCAGCGACGACACCCAGTTGGGGTTCGTAGCCTAGGTGTCGCCATTGTGCTCACCGGCGGCTTTGCGGTGGTCGAACTGTTAACGGGCCTATGGTCGGGGTCTCTGGCCTTGGTGTCGGATGCGGGCCATATGGCGACAGATGCGACAGCGCTGCTGATTGCCCTCTTTGCTCAGGTGCTAGCCAAGCGCCCTGCGACCACCCGGTACTCTTACGGCTTTGGCCGAATCGAGGCACTGGCGGCCTTGGTCAACGGCCTGGTGCTCTTGGGTCTCACCGTCTGGATTGTGGTGGAGGCCATCGACCGGTTCACAGCACCCCACGCCATTCAAAGCACAGCTCTCATGCTGGTAGCAGCCATCGGCCTGATGGTCAACCTTTTGGTGGCCTGGGCCCTCTCAAGGGATCACCATGACCTGAACACCAAGGCGGCGCTCGCCCATGTTCTTGGGGATTTGCTGGGCTCACTGGCCGCACTTGGGTCTGGGCTTGCCATGTACCTTGGTGCGCCAAATTGGGTAGACCCAGCGCTCTCGATTCTGATCTGTCTGCTGATCTTTCGCTCGGCTTGGGCGGTGAGCCGAACCTCATTCAACATCCTCATGGAAAAGGTGCCAGAGAACATCGACGCCACCCATGTTTTCTCGGCCATGAGCGCCGTGCCCGATGTCTATCATGTTCACAACCTCCACATCTGGGAGTTAGCCCCCGGTCAGGTTGCTTTGACGGCCCACCTTCAAGTGGGTCAGCTTAAGAAGTGGCCCGAGACAATGGCAAGGCTCTTGGCCTGTCTTCACCAACAAGGCATCGACCACGTCACCTTGCAGCCAGAGCCTCTAGAAGAGCTGCCGAAGCAAGTCTGAACCCAAATCATGCCAACCATCTGGGTCGATTAACAAAAATCGACCGACTGCCGTAAACCATTAAGACTTTTTGTACACTAAGGGCCATGCGCAAACTGACTGAATACCGCATCAGCGGCATCAAATACTATGCTGTCTACCAGGACGGTATCTGTATTTTCTACGGTCCCTCAAAGATTCACGCAGAGCTGCTGGTGATGGGCCTAGAGCCCGAGATGCATTAAGCCGACTGGTTGACCAGCAGACCTTCGATCGACATCAGATTCCGACTAATCCGCAGCATCTCTTCGCTGGGAATTGACCTGACCAGCTCGCCGGTGTTCGGATTGAGCACCTTGGTCACAATGTCACCCGCGACCTCGTCAACTGACAAAGCCAGGCTACGACCGGAATCCTCTAGCTGCTGCGAAATCTGTTTGACCAACGCTTGGGCAGACTCCCGCGACAGACTGACGGGGGACAAATCCGGAGTGGGGAGGTCCATTGCGTCAACTCGGGAATCCGTCCGGGCGAGTTCAGCAAGCGCCTGAGGGGCGCGAACCTGAGCCGTATAGCCCCGCACGGCCAGGGCCTGGTCGCTGAGTAGGGACACTTCTAGATTTGCCATAGTGCCTCAATGCTAACAAAATACCGTCCATGGATGAAGATTTCAGAGCAGCACAACAAGCCCTGGCCATTGGAGCCAACTACCAGGCCTTTGAGATCTTTTTCATGATGGAGCAGGCCAGCATAGAGAGCAATTTCATAAATTGTTGCCGGATGGCCATGAAAAACCTCCTCTGCCCTGAGCATCAGACCCAGCTATTCGACCGGCTGGAGCACGAGGTCAAGATGAACAATGGCCGAGCCACCTACAACTACGCCCTGGTCTTGGAGCGCCTGGGCGGTCAGAACCAGAAAGTCATTGAATTGCTCCACAAAGCCCAACTTCTGGGCGTCCCCGAGGCCGAGGGCTCTCTTAACAAATTGATTTACACGGGAAATCTCTAAAACTTTGCTTTTTTGGGTATGTCGCAGGCCTCTGGGGGGAGGCTTTTTGCCCAAAAGATCTCATAAGGACAGAGGTGCTCGGTTAAACTTGGCACTCGGTTTTCTCCCAAGGTTCTCCCCATGCCCATGCTCATCGACGACGCAAAGGCTTGCCTGATTGCAGGTAAGTACCGAGTTGCCTTCGAAATCCTGATGGAAATGGCGCGAGACGACAATCAGCCCGCCATCATGCTTCTGTCAGATATGTGTATCAAGGGACAGCTGGCTGAGGACCACCTCGCTCAACTGCAAGATCACCTGAACCGTAAAGCCAGCCGAGGCTGGGGTGCCGTGCAATTCAACTTGGGGGTGATCTACGAACGAGGCATCAACGCCGAGAAGGACCTGGAACTCTCCAAAAAATACTACCGCCAGGCGGCGGATCAATTGGTGCCCCAGGCCCACGTCAACCTGGCCTATATCTACCTAAACCAGGAGCCTGTCGAGGTCGCAAAGGCCTTGGACCACCTAGATCAGGCTGTCGAGTTGGGCTCTACGGCGGCCTGCAACACGCTGGGCCTGCTCTACATGAAGGGCGAACACGTGGAGAAAAACACCACCAAGGCCTTTGGCTACTTGTTTGCGGGCGCCCGAGAGAAAGGCGAAGACGCCAAAAAGAATTTGTTTTTGCTTCAAACGCTGTACCCCATGAATGACTTTGCGGAAGGCAAGGAATTGGCCAGCGAGATCGTGATTCGCATGGCCAATGCCCGAGACCGCTATTCCATCGACTAACAACTATAAAAACTTAGAAGAACCCCATGGCTTACGACTTAGAAGACGGCGAACGCGCGGTCAAGCTTGGCGCTTACCGCCAAGCCTTCGAGATCTTCATGATGCTTTGTATCA
>VFQT010001049.1_pt1 | contig 35902 bp, 28 predicted proteins | sample 3512381 | NCBI WGS metagenome assembly VFQT01 (sample SAMN10412376, study PRJNA504923) | tailings metagenome | isolation source: Relicate 2 Philex TSF3 active mining site | place: Philippines: Tuba, Benguet | collected 2017-08-29 | reverse complement strand
GTCTGATCTTCTCCGGTGGTCTCGTAGCCGACCCCGGCATCGATATCCGCGCGACCAAAGAATTCCCGGAATTCAAGGCAGGCGTGAACGTGCGTGGTTCGTTGCGCGAGCCGCGCATGACCTTCTTCTCGGAGCCAGCCTTGCCGCAGTCGCAGGTCGTATCACTGCTACTCGCGGGCGGTACGCTTGAGAGCGCGCAAAGCACCGATACCGCAAATGCCGGCCGTGACGCACTGTTGGCGCAAGGCGGCGCCATCCTCGCGCAACAGCTCGGTCAACGCATCGGCATCGAGGACGTGGGTATCGAGCAGAACCTCGCCAACGAGACCTCGCTGGTTTTTGGCAAATATCTGTCAAGTCGCCTGTACATCAGCTACGGCATTTCGCTGGCCGAAGCGATCAATACCATCAAGATGCGCTACAGCATCAACGACCGCTGGACCTTGCGCACCGAAGCAGGCAAGGAAGCAAGCGCCGAAATCGTCTACACCGTCGAGAAGAACTGACGATTCACGCAACTCTCGACCGCTCAATAGCGGAGCGTGTAGGTCAACTTGATCGTGGTCTCGGCGACGAAGGGCTTGAAGTCACCTTCTGCATCTTCACGCCAATCGTAATTGACCACGAGATACCCGACCTGACCCGGCGTCGGCCACCAGCGCAATCGGCTGTTGAGTCCGAGTCGTCCCGAGACGTTGTCGTATTGCGCGAGGTTGAGCCAGGCCCAACGCACGTTGAACGCGTAATTCACCGTCAACCCATAGACGCGGGTCGTGAAATCGCCGCCCGGCAAGTCAATCGCGTTGGTCTGGTACTGCGCGCCGACCAGCCAATGAGAGTCGGGTCGCCAGTTCACGCCGACGCGCGTATCGAAACGACGTCCGTTCTGGAAGCCGCCGGTTTCCAGATCCCAGGTCGCCGACCAAGGACGAAACCCGGCGGTCGAACCATAGAGCCGAAGGCGGTCGAACTCGTGCCGCCCCGCCGGCACCCTCAGTCCGCCCGGCAGCAGAAAGGGAGTGCGCACGACTTCGACATAACGCGCCGCATCAAGCGATAAGTTGTCGCCCGGCTGCGTGTCGAGCGCAAACGGCGTGATCACGAGCGCGCGTGATTCGAGTCGTCCTGCCGCATCGTCGATCTGCCGCGCATCGATGCCCGCCTGCCAACTGCGCAGCAGCGCACCCTTCGAGAAACGGTACCGATGCTTGTACCGACCATACAGTTCATCGATCCCCGTGCGGTTGGCGAATCCCAGCGCCGGACGAAAATCCCGACCGATGCGCGTATACCCCACGAGCGCATCCGTTCGATCGTTCGGATACCCGATCGATGCGCCCCAGGCCTGCTCGTCCCCCGAGCGACCCGCGGTGGAGGATTGCTGCCACCAGCCTCGCGCCTCGACCAAACCACCGAAGCGCCGCTGGTCACGCAGTGCGATGTCGATGCCGGCGAGTGAACTGTCGCGCCCGCTCGTCGGATCACCGCTCGTGATGATGCCGCCGATGGTGGATTGCTCACCGAAGTTGCGATACCCACGCGCCACGAAAACATCTTGTGCAGCAAGGCCCGACGACGCTTCCTGTCTCACGGCCAGCATGCCGAGCGAATACCGACCGATCTTGCCGGTGAGTCGCGCGCCGCCGTCGAGGTCGATGGGCTGACCACCAGCCGAGAGCCCGATAGTGCGCGAGAAGAACGGTCTGCCGTTCTGCGTCAGGCCACCGAACTCGAAGATTTCGCTGTCCTCCAGAAAAAAGTCGCGCTTTTCCGGAAAAAACAAGGAAAAGCGGGTCAAGTTGACCTGCCGATCATCGACTTCCGTGGCCGAAAAGTCGGTGTTGAGCGTCAGTGCGCCGGAGAGCGATGGCGTGATGCGCCAGAAGGCATCGAGCGATGGCTTGAGTATGAGACTGCTCTGGCCGAGACGAAACGACTCGCGCTCGGTCAGCGCCGCCGAGGGCACGAGATCGAGTCCTCGTCCCTGGTCGAGTCCGCGCATGCCGCGAATCTCGTTGCTGAGATCCAACGTAATGCGCCGCTCGCGCTGTGACCAAGCGACGTCCTCGCGTTTGCGGCGGATCGAGCGGATGAGGTTGAGACCCCACACATCGCCCTGCCGATCGAAGGCCAGAGTCTTGAACGGCAAGGCGATCTCGGCTTCCCAGCCCGTCTCGTTCACGCTCGCGGCCGCTTGCCAGATGCCGTCCCAATCCATGTTGAAGGACACGCCGCCAAGCAGCAGACCGTCGCGCTGCACGCCGTTCGGATTGACGTAGAAAATGTAGCCGGTGCGCCGATCGTTGTAGGTGTCGAGCAGGATCTCGACGTAGTCGTCGTTGAAGACGCCCTGCCCCTGCACGAGCTGCGAGCGCTTGATCAGCGAGGGCTCCCGGTCACCGAGCCGCGCGCCGATGTAGAGATTCTCATCGTCGCGGGCGAGGAAGAATTCGGTCGGCTCACTCGGCGGCTCGCCATTGCCCGGGGCGAACTGTTCGAAGTCGCGGATGGGCACGGCACTCTTCCAGAAGGCCTCATCGAGCCGGCCGTCTATGCGCACCGGCTCTTTGAGGCGCGGCACGTCGACACTCTTGGGTACGAAGCCATCTTGAGCGGACTCAACCCGACCAACCGTGAGGCTCACACCGCACAGCAGCAGGATCGAAAAGACGCTCGGTCGGAACATGATCGAAGAATAGTGCGGTATACCTTCCGCGGGCAGACCGGTAGGGTGTTTCCGTACGCAGTGGCCGCAGTGCGTTCACTGCCCCGAAGCGCGCTACACTGGCAGTTGCCATGACAAGACGCCAGCAACTCACTGTGCTGTACGGCGCCTTCGCCGTATTCTGGCTGCTGCTCGCGATCCGGCCGTTCGATCGCCCGACTTGGCTGCTGGAGAACACGCTGGTCTTCGCCGGTATCGGCGTGCTCTATAGCCTCAGACGGCATGTGCCATTTTCCATGGCCGCTCACGCACTGGTGGTGTTATTTTTGAGTTTGCACGCGGTCGGTGCCCATTACACCTACTCGCTCGTGCCCTACGATGCGGCCTTCCAGAGCCTCACCGGCGACTCGCTGAACAGCGTGCTGGGCCTCAGTCGCAACCACTACGACCGGCTGGTGCATTTCAGCTATGGCTTCCTGCTGGCGCTGCCGATGCGCGAGTTGCTGATGCAGCTTGCGGGGGTGCGGGGGTTCTGGAGTTACTTCCTGCCGCTCGATCTCGTCATGTCGTCCTCGTTGTTCTACGAGCTGCTGGAATGGGCCGCGGCCGTCGTGTTCGGCGGCGGTCTGGGTGCAGCATTCCTCGGCACGCAAGGCGATGAGTGGGACGCGCATCGGGACATGGCCCTCGCCGGCATCGGCGGACTGATCGCCATCCTGCTCATCTACGCGCGCAATCGCGGCCGTGGCCACGAGCTACCATGAGCGTGACGGTGCTGCTCGTCTATGGCGGTCAACCGGGCGGGCGTACCGAGCGCCTGTGCACGGCAGCACTTGCAGGACTGAAGGCTGCGGGTGAGGCCTTCGAGGTTCGCGAGCGGCCCGCGCTGCAGGCGACCATAGACGATTTGCTCTGGGCACAAGGCATTCTGCTGGCAACCCCGGAGCACTTCGGCTATATGTCCGGGGCGCTCAAGCATTTCTTTGACCGGACCTTCTACCCGGCCGAGGGCCGAACCGAAGGACGACCGTACGGTCTGATGGTGAGCGCGGGCAACGACGGCACCGGCACGGTAGCCGCCGTGGAGCGAATCGTCGCCGGCTACCGTTGGCGCGCGGTAGCGCCGCCCGTCGTGATCGTCGGCGAGCCTGATGCGGCTGCGCTCGCCCGTTGCGAGGAACTTGGTGCCACGCTCGTGGCCGGCCTGGAAGCCGGCGTGTTCTAGGCGCGTCTTAGCCGCGTTTGGCCGCGACGAAATCCGGCGCAATACCGAGCGCCTTGTCGAACGCGCGTCGAGCACCTGCGGCATCACCCGCATCCTTCGCACATCGTCCGACCCAGTAGTGCGCCTCGGCCGCACCCCAGTCGATGCCCATCGCCGAAGGAACGCCCGTGGATCGCGCGGCCTCGAAACCGGCTGCCGCTTCGGCAAAGCGCTGACAGCCCTTGGCCTTGTCGCCGCCAACGAATTTTGGGCGGAAGTACACGCCGAAACCATCAACCAGAACGACGCGCGGGTTGCGAGGTTCGAGGGCCAATGCGGCCTCCATGCTCTTGCCACTGCGCGAGCCGTTGCGGATGGCGGCAAAGCCGCCGAGGTTGGCGAGATAGCCGAAACACGCCGACTGCAGCGCATGCCCCTCGGCCGATTTGGGTTCGCGCTTCAGCAGAGCGTCGAGCGTCCCGACGCAGGCATCGCCTGACTTGGAAGCATCGTCCTTGCGCTTCGCAATCACCGACAACTGCAACAAACGGAATTGTACGAATGCGTATGCGTACTGTTCGCGCGGGTTCGCCGACTTGGCCCAAGTGCTGACGGAGTCGCCGAGCTTGATGAGTTCGGCAGCGCTGCCTGCGAAGTAGGCCGTTTGTGCCCGGGCGGCGACCGTCGCCAGATCCTGCGCGAGGGCGGCTTGGGCGCAGAGACCCATCGCAATCAGTCCAAAGATACGTGCAAAGAATGTCATGCGAGATACTCCCCGACCAGTTCGGTCGACTTCTGCCACAGTCGCGCCGCCAGCGCGAGATCGTCCATGTGCTTGCCGGGCTGCGGCACCACGGGGTTGCAGTCCTCAAAATAGTGCCCTGAAACACGGGCGAGCGCCGGTGCCGTAGCCACGTAGCAACTCGTCGCGGCACCCGCCTCGACCGACTTCATGAACGTCCAACCGATGAGCTTGGACAGCACGCGTTTCCACGCATCGAAATGCCGACCGAGATTGGTGTTGATGATCCCAGGGTGCACCGAATTCGAGGTGGCCGAGGAACCCGCCTCCCGCAACTGGCGGGCGAGCTCCAGCGAAAACAGGGCGTTGGCGAGCTTCGACTGGCCGTACATCTTGTTGGGCTCGTAGCCGCGGCGGCCGTCGAGGTTGTCGAACTCGATGCCCGCGGGTGGCGCCCATTGATATCCGAGACTGGAGACCACGACGACACGGCCTTGAGAGGCAGCCTTGACCTGCTCGAGCAGACGGTTGACGAGCAGGAAGTGGCCGAGGTGATTGACCACGAAATGCTTCTCGATGCCGTAGACCTGCTCGGGTGTCGGCAGTGCCATGATGCCGGCGTTGCAGATCAGCATGTCGATCGGCATGCCGAGCGTTCGAATGAGCTCGGTCGCCGACACCACGGTCTCCCAGCGCTCGAGCTCGAGTGCGACCGGGGTGGTGCGGCCGCTGACGCTGTCGCAGGCAGTCTTGGCCTTCTCGAGCGTTCGTCCCGTGCCGATGACGTGCGCACCGCGCAAGGCGAGCACCCGCATCGTCTCCAGACCGAGTCCGGAGGTCGCACCGGTCACGAGCGCCGTCTTGCCGGACAGATCCACGCCTGCGGTCACCTCGAGCGCCGTGCTGTCGCCATCGAAAGTGCTGAGCGGAATGCCGGGCGGACGATTCGTTCCCGAGCCTGGCTGGTCGCAGGAACTGAGAAGTGGCAAGGTCGCCGCGGCGCCCGCAACCTGCAGAAAACGACGTCGATCGATGTGGGACTGGCGCTTCATGGACAGGCACTCCACGTGGATGCAAGAGGCATCACCGCCGCAGAGGCTAGCAGAGTCGCCGAACACACGTCCCCATCGACCGCGCCTCGAACACGCTGCGGTCAAGCGCTGCCGGCGCGATGACTTCGGGGCTACCTTGATCCTCGAGGGGGATGCCATGACCACTATCGAATTCCTGACCGTACAACCCGACGTCGTGACACGCGACCAGGTGGCTACGAATTGAAACGCTTGAGCCCAGAACCCCTCGCGGTGCGCGTAGCCACCGCGAGCGACGCCGCGGCACTCTGTGCGCTGGTGAATTCGGCCTACCGCGGTGACAGCAGTCGTCGCGGCTGGACGACCGAGGCCGACCTGCTCGGCGGTCAGCGCACCGACGTCGCAGCGCTGCAAGCTTTCATTCGCGATGGTGCGAGGGAAGGCACTCACGTCATGCTGTTGCACGAAGACGCCGCCGGTCCCGCCTGCTGCGTACAACTGGAGCGACGCGGCGAGGAGGCTTATCTCGGCATGTTGACCGTGCGTCCGATGGATCAGGGGTCGGGTCGCGGCCGAGGCTTGCTCGAGGCGGCGGAGCAGCATGCCCGCGAGGTCTGGGGCACGCGAGCCGTGAGCATGACGGTGATCGAGCAGCGCGATGAACTCATCGCCTGGTACGAACGGCGCGGCTACCAGCGAACCGGCCAGACCGCCCCCTTTCCCTATGGCGATGAGCGTTTCGGCGAACCGAAGCGACCCGATCTTCGTTTCGTGGTGTTACGCAAGGAACTGACCCTGTGAGCAAAGACAACTTGACCAATCACTCGGCACCGCTCGTTATTGCGCATCGCGGCGCGTCCGGCTACCGCCCCGAACACACCCTAGAGTCGTATCGACTCGCCATCGAGATGGGCGCTGATTTCATTGAACCCGATCTGGTTTCGACTCGTGACGGGCATCTCGTTGCACGGCACGAGCCTGACATCAGCGCCACCACAGACGTCGCGCAGCGCAGCGAGTTCGCCGCGCGGCGGCGCACGGCGAAGATTGATGGGGCTATGGTCACAGGCTGGTTCACCACCGATTTCACCTTGCAGGAACTCCGTAGCCTGATTGATGGGGCTATGGTCACAGGCTGGTTCACCACCGATTTCACCTTGCAGGAGTTGCGTAGCTTGCGCGCCGTACAGCCCCGCGCCGATCGATCGCAAGCGTTCAACGGTCTTTTCAACATCCCGACCTTCGCCGAGATCATCGAACTCGCCCGCAGCGAGTCCTTGCGCATCGGGCGCCGTATCGGCATTTATCCTGAGACCAAGCACCCGAGCTGGCACTGCGAGCAGGGCTTGCCGCTCGAACCCGTGCTGCTCGCCATGCTGGAGATCGTCGGCTGGACACGCCGCGACTCGCCGGTGTTCATTCAATCGTTCGAGTCGGGCAATCTACGCTGGCTGCGATCTCGCACGAGCGCGCCACTCGTGCAGCTGCTTGAGGGCGGTGAACTGCAGCCCGATGGCACGCTGCAACCGACGCCGCCCTGGCAATCACCAGGTAGTTGCCGCCTCTATCCGCAGGGCTCGCTGCCCACCGACTTCACCGATCCTGCCTCGTTCGCACAAATCGCCGAGTACGCCGATGCCGTCGGACCGTGGAAACGTCTGCTCGTCGGCAGTCGTGAAACGGATTCGAGCGACTCAACCGAACGCACACGTCGTCTGACGCCGCCCACCCGCTTCGTCGAGCTTGCGCACAAAGCAGGACTGCAGGTGCACCCCTGGACCTTCCGCGACGAGCCGATGCATCTGGCGGCCGATTACGCGGGTGACCCGCGCGCCGAATACGCCGCGTTTGCGGCCCTCGGCGTCGACGCCGTATTCAGTGACCATCCGGACACCGCCGTCAGCGTGTACAAGAAAAAGGCCCGGTAGTTCCCTACCGGGCCTTGCCCAGCGCGGTCTGACGCCGCTTCTAGTCAGTGAAGCCTTAGAAGTTATAGCTGAAGTCGATACCCACCTGACGCTCACGACGCAAGATGCCGAAGATGCCGCGCGGCAGCGAGTACGCCGCCACGGCAGTTGAAGGCAGACCCGGATCCAGCGTCGCCGCAGGACCCGCCGTCGAAGCGATGCCGATCAGGTAAGAGTGCAGCCACCGGGTGGCACCCGGCGAGGAATCCTCGTTGGTCAGGTTGCGACCATAAAGACCCACACGCCAGTTGTCGGTCTCGATGCCAACGCGTGCACCGAGCAATTTCGCCGCGCCCGTGTAAGCCGCGTTGTGCACCTGCACCCACTTCTTGCTGGTGTAGGAGAGGTCCGTGTTGACGTAGAGCCGGTAGTCGCCGCCGAAAACGGGCTTCACGTAGTCGGCCGTCACCGAGCCGGTGTGCTTGGCCGCCAACGGGAACTCCTTCCCGGCGATGGAGCAATCACCCTTGCCGTTGAGGTTGCGAGCCGGATCGGTCGGATTGGCGGGATTGAAAATACCGCCGCCGCTCGTCAACTGAAACTGGAAGTCGTCGCAGCCCTTGGTGAACTCCGTATCCGCCAGCGCGTAGTTGAAGCCGAGCGTGAGTTCGTCGGTAGCGGCAAACCGCGCCTCGATCTCGAAGCCCTGCACCTTGCCATCGCCCTGATTGGTCGAGATCGAGGTGACCGCACCTGTCGTGCTGTTCTGGATCGGCGTCGTGAGCTGGATCTGCGTCACGTCCATCTTGAAGGCCGCGAGGTTGAGCACGAGACGACGATCCATCCACGTGGACTTCATGCCGAGCTCGTAGTTCACCGACTCTTCTTGTTCGAACTTCTCGTCCAGCGGACGGCCATTGGTGATGGCGACGGCACCGTTGAAGCCACCCGGCTTATAGCCCTTGGCGTAGTTCGCATAGAGCGTGATGTCGTCGGTGGCCTTGAAATCTACCGTCACGCGGGGCGTGGTCGCCTTCCAGGTGTCGTTACCGCGCAGCCGTGAGTCGTAGCTGATGGCGGTGGGACCCGCCTGCACGTTGGGTGCCGCCACGTAGTCGATCTGGCCCTTCTTTTCAGTGGCACGGCGGACTTCAACCGAGGCCGACAGCCGATCGGTGAAATCGAACTCGGCCGCGCCGAACACGGCGTCGTTCTCGATGGTGTACACCGCGCCCGGGTTGTCCTGACCGTTGAGGCTGACGAAATCGATGCGGTACTGCTTCTGCTCCCAGTCGAAGTGGTAGGCACCCAACGACCAGCGGAAGCGTTGATCCTGCGGGGATTCGATCTTCGCTTCCAAAGACCAATCGCGATACTCGTCGACTGCGGAGCTCGCGCCGGTCGCCACCGGCTGCACGCCGTTGACGTTGGCACCGATGATATTGACGGACGAGTGATCGGAGTCAGCACCCGTCTTGCGATCGTCGGAGCGCTTGCCGCCGTTGATCTTGAACACGTAGCCCGACCCCATCAGATCCCAGCTCAGTGAGGCCAGTACGAGATCGAGATCACGGTTTACGCCCGAGAAGGCCACGCCTTGCCGCGTGTCATACACGCCGCCCGTGCTCGATACCTTGAGGGTCGTCGGAATACCGCTGACCAAGGTGATCGGCTGGGTCACCGGTGCGTCGTTCAGATAAATGGGACGCGCCGTGACTTCGCCGCAGTAGTACTGATTGCGGTTGTCGGTCGAAGTGCTGTTGTACGAACCGAGGGACCGCGTGCCCGGGAAGCAATTATTGTCACCGCCCGAGATGAAGAAGAGGGGTCGCGTGGCGTCGCGGTCGCGATTGTGGGCCACCCGCAAATTGAACTCCAGGTTCTCGCTCGGCGTCACATTCAACGTGCCGTTGAACGACACGCTGCTCTCACCGCCAATGGTCTTGCCCGTTAGTTCGTTCTTCCACTGGCCATCGAAATCGTTGTAGCGGGCCGCGAGGCTGCCGGACACCCAGTCGGACATGCGGCCGCTGACGCGACCGGAGACAGCGCGTTCATCGGCATCGAAAGAGCCGCTGACGTTGGTCTTCAATTGATCGTCTGGCCGACGAGTAATGAAGTTGATGGCGCCGGAGTAGGTGTTGCGGCCGTAGAGCGCGCTTTGCGGGCCACGGATCACTTCGACCCGCTGCACCTCACCCATGTCCAGCGTCTGGATGTCGCCGGGGTAGTACACACCGTCGACAAAGTACGCGACGCCGGTTTCGACGGTGGCATTGGTACCTGCAAGCACGCTGGCGAGACCGCGAACCACCGGACGCTCGTTCGAGCGTCCGAAGGACTTCGAAAACACGAGGCCCGGCGCGAACTTCGCGATGTCATCGAGCGAATTCACCTGACGGTTGCTGATGTCTTCGGCGGAGAACGCCGTGACCGCGAGCGGTACTTCCTGCAGCGACTCTTCACGCTTGCGGGCGGTGACGACCACTTCCTGCAGGGCAGGACCGCTGTCGGCAGTGGCCGATGCGGATTGAGCGAAAGCGGTATGTCCGCCAAGAGCCGTGGCTACGGCCACGGAAACGAGTAGCGCGCTCGGCGCAGTCCTTCTGATCATCGTTCGACCCTCCGTCGCTGTGGGCGTATTGGCCACGCGTAGTGACATCGTAGACCAAGTCCTGTGAAAAAAGTACGTGCATGCTTCTACGTGTTGCCGATGCGCAACACGCGAAGCGACAGGGAAGCCGTGCGACGTCAGGATTGACCGCGCAGTTGCTCAATGATGGCGGGATTCTCGAGCGTGGACACATCCTGCGTAATCGGCTCGCCGCGCGCGATCGCACGCAGCAAACGACGCATGATCTTGCCCGAACGCGTCTTCGGCAGATTGTCGGCGAAGCGGATGTCATCAGGTTTGGCGATGGCACCGAGCTGCTCAGCCACCCACTCGCGGAGTTCGCGCTCGAAGTCACGAGTGTCGCCAGTCGGACGAGCGCCGCGACACACCACGAAAGCAAATACCGACTCGCCCTTGATCTCGTGCTGTCGGCCGACGACCGCCGCTTCGGCGATGCGCGGATGTGCGACGAGTGCCGACTCGATCTCCATTGTGCCGAGGCGATGGCCGGCGACGTTCAACACATCGTCGATCCGACCCATGATCCAGAAGTATCCATCGGCATCACGATGCGCACTGTCGCCCGCAACGTAGAAGCGGTTCTGGAATTTCTCCCAGTAGGTCTTCAGGTAGCGCTCGTTGTCTCCCCAGATCGTGCGCAACATCGATGGCCAGGGCTTGCGGATGACGAGGTAGCCGCCCGCACCCGGCGTGGTGACGCTGCGCCCCTCGTCATCGACGATATCGGCAAAGATTCCGGGGAGCGGGCGCGTACACGAGCCGGGCTTGGTGGCGGTGACGCCCGGGATCGGCGAAATCAGGATGGCGCCGGTTTCGGTTTGCCACCACGTATCGACGATCGGGCAACGCTCTTGGCCGATGACTCGGTGGTACCACATCCAGGCTTCTGGATTGATCGGCTCACCGACGCTGCCGAGCAGCCGCAGCTTCGACAGGTCGTGCCGGGCCGGCAATTCCTCGCCGAGCTTCATCAGTGCCCGGATGGCAGTCGGTGCGGTGTAGAAGATCGTGACTCCGTGCTGCTCGCACATCCGCCAGAAACGCGCGCCATCGGGATAAGTAGGCGCACCCTCGTACATCACGATGGTGGCGCCGGCGGCCAGCGGACCATAAGCCACGTAACTGTGCCCGGTGATCCAGCCCACATCAGCAGTGCACCAGAACACATCATCGTGATGCAGATCGAACACCCAGCGATTGGTCAGCTTGGCGTTGAGAAGATAACCCGCACTCGCGTGCTGGATGCCCTTTGGCCGCCCCGTCGAGCCCGATGTGTACAGCAGGAACAGCGGATGCTCGGCATCGACCCACTCCGGCTCGCAGGCCGCCGGCTGATCGGCGATCGCGTCGTGCCACCAGACATCGCGCCCGGCCTGCATCGCCACGGCTTCACCGGTGCGGCGCAGCACAAAGACCGTCTCGACACTCGGGCAGCCCTCGGCCAGCGCCTTGTCGGTCGCGGCCTTCAGCTCGACGATGTTGCCGCCTCGCCGACCCCCATCCGCAGTGATCACGCAGCGTGCGCCGGCATCTTCGATGCGATCTTTGAGCGACAGCGCCGAGAAGCCGCCAAACACCACCGAGTGGATCGCGCCGATGCGCGCGCAAGCCTGCATCGCCACCACCGCCTCGGGCACAAGCGGCATGTAGATCACCACGCGATCGCCGCGACGGATGCCGCGCGCCTTGAGGGCGTTGGCAAAACGGCAGACCTCGGCGTGCAGCTGCCGATAGCTCAGCTCGCGCACGTCGCCGGGCTCGCCTTCGAAAATGATGGCGGTACGATGGCCATGCTCGGCCAGATGTACGTCGAGACAGTTCCACGACACGTTCAGCTCGCCATCGGCGAACCAGCGGTAATTCGGCGCGGCCGACTCATCGAGCGTCTGAGTGAAGAGCTTCCGCCAGGCGATCTCCGCACGCGCGAGATCGGCCCAGTAGCCCACCGGATCGGCATCGGCTCGGCGCTGCAGAGCCGCGAGATCAGCCGCCTTGATACGGGCCGACTCGGTGAACTTCCGCGGTGGCGGAAAGAGTCGTTGCTCGTTTAGAACCGAGGAGATGGTTTGTGACGATGGAGTGCTCTCGTTGCTCATGATGCCAAGCTCACTGATGGCGATGTCACTTGTAGTAATCCGGCGCACTCATGTCGATGTTTTTCAGACGCTTGTGCAACCAAAGATATTGCGCAGGGAGACGTCGTGTCTCGCGCTCGATGAGCGCGTGGTAGCGTGCCGTATCGGTCACGCTATCCGGCCCGGGGAAGCCCTCGAGTGCGGGCCCGATGCGCACCACATATCCCGCATCAACCGGCAAACGCTCGACGAAGTACGGCAACACCGCGGCGCCCGTCAACCGCGCAAGGCGCGAAGTCGCGGTATTTGTCGCCACCGGAATGCCGAACATCGGCACCATCTCCGCACCCTTGCCGCGAAATGCCTGATCAGGCGCGTACCACACCACGCCTCCCCCCTTGAGCACGCGGACCATCGTCCGGATGTCGTCACTCGCGATCATCCCAGCAGAGACGGCACCGCGATAGCGACGGAAGAACTCGCTGACGAGCGAGTTGCGCGAAGGTTTGTACACGGCGTGGACCTGGCGCGCCGCCGTAGCGAAGCGCGCACCGATTTCAAGCGTAGTGAAATGAGCCGCGAGCAGGATCACGCCGCGTCCGCTGGCAACCAGACGATCCACCTCCTCGAGACCCTCGAAGCGCACGAGTTGCAACAATCGCTCGGGCCGGGCGAACCAGGCGAGCGCGGTCTCGGTCACGCTGATGCCCGCCTCCTCGAAGTGCTGGCGCAGCAGCCGCTCGCGAGCGGCGGCGTCGAGTTCGGGCAGGCACAGCTCGAGGTTGCGTCGCACTACGCGATGCTGCGGCAACGGAAGTCGCCGTGCGAATCGGCCAAGCGCACGCCCCCACCGAAGCAAGGTCGGGTAGTCGCGCCGCGCAAAACTGCGCAACAGCAGCAATGCAGCCCAGATCGGCCAATACTTCGGCATCGCATGGCGCCAATTCATGCCGCGGGACGCTCCGTCGAAGCGGCGAGCTCCGCGAGGCGCAGGCTCTGTCGTCGAAGCATCGGCCCGAAGTTGTGCCGATCGAAGAATGCCTCGAGCGAGGTGAGATCGGGCTGGCGCGGCCGAAGACTGTCCCGCTCGGCCGCAAGCGGCATATCGCGCGCGATCTCAGTCAGGCGCCGGGCGAGAAAAGCCTGATCCTTGTGGGTCTCGAGGCGCTGCGGCAGCTTGGCCGCGCCGCGGATCGGCAAGCGGGCCACCTCCTCGAGGTTGTCGTACAGCTCCTCGAGCGAAGCGAATTCCTTGAGCAGCACCGCCGCCGTCTTGGGTCCGACGCCGGGCACGCCCTTGATGTTGTCGACCGCATCGCCGGTCAGCGCGAGATAGTCGGCATAGCGCTCGGGTGCAACGCCGAAGTGGCCTTCGATTTCGTGATGCTGCAGGCGCAGGTTCTCGGTGTAGTTCCAGTACACATCGCCCTCGCGCACGAGCTGAGCCAGATCCTTGTCGCGCGTGACGAGCGTGGCCGGCAACCCCTCGCGTCGGAACCGCGCGTGCAGCGTGCCGATGATGTCGTCCGCTTCGTACTCACCGCTGCCGAAATGGGCAACGCCCAGATGTTCGCAAAACTCGCGGCACCGACCAAACTGCAGTTTGAGATCCGCCGGCGCAGGCTCTCGATTGGCCTTATAGGCCGGATCGATGCGATTGCGGAACGAGGTTTCGAGACTCTCGTCGAAGGCGACGGCGAGGTAGCGGGGCTTGGCGCGCTCGATCAGATCGCCGAGAAACCGCGCGAAACCGAACAGCGCATGGGCCGCGTTCCCCTCGCGGTCAAGCATGTCGGGCGGCATCGAATAGTAGGCGCGGAATACATAGACTGAGGCGTCGATGAGGTACAGCACACGACGATTGTAGCCACGGAGTCCTGCCATGAAACACAAGTTTTTCGGCGTGCCGCGCAGTCTATTGCCTCTGCTGTGTGGATCTCTCCTGCTGTCCGGGTCGCTGCCGGCATCGGCCGACACGGCAGTGCGCGTGAGCGAAGCCGAGCACAAGGCGCAGAGCCCGGAAATTGCACTCGGCCCCGATGGGATCGTGCACATCGTGTGGATTGACGAGAACACGGCAGCGCCCGCCCACGATCACTCGAAGTACGGCCACTCGCACGTGGCGGCCACCAATTTGTTGTATGCCCGCTCGAGCGACGGCGGCCAGAGCTACTCGCCGCCGGTAAGGCTCAACTCGACGCTGGGCGATGTGTGGGGTTTCTCGGTCAGCAAGCCGCGCATCGTGGTCGGCGGCAACGGCACGGTTCACGTGTTCTATGCAGGCAACGACGTGAACCCGGTCAACGGCAAGCCCGAAGCGGTGGCGATGTACACAAGATCGGGCGATGGTGGCCGCAGTTTCTCGACTCCGCAGCGACTGAACGCCATGGCGAAAACCGACGCGAGCGACTTCGTGCACGGCGGGCTCACCCACGCACACGTGTTCGGCACTCTCACGACGGACGGCCGCGGCAATGTCTACGCGCTGTGGATCGACACGCGCGACATGGCCAAGGAGGGCGACTCCGGCAAAGTCTTCATGGCGGTCTCGCGCAACGACGGGCAGAGTTTCGAAACGGATCGCGAAATCCTCCCGGCCGATGTCTGCCCCTGCTGCCAGTTGACGGCGTTCGCCGCCGCCGACGGCCGGCTGTACGTCGGCTCACGCCAGGTCGAAGGTAAGTTCCGCGACAGCGTCCTCATGGTCTCCTCGGACGGCGGACGGACCTTCTCTCCGCGCCAGCGCATCACGGCCCAGCGCTGGGAGATCGAAGGCTGCCCTCTGAAGGCGACCAGCGTCGCCGCGGCAGAGGGCGTGGTGTTCGCAACGTTCTTCAGTGGCGGCGAGTCAAAGCCCGGGGCGTATGTCGCCCGATCCACCGATGGCGGGCGCAGTTGGTCGACGCCGGTGCCCACCCACTCGGATGCGGTGGTCTCTGATGCACCGGTGGTCGCCGTCGCCGGCAAGACCGTCCACCTGTTCTGGCATGCCAAACTGGCTGACGGCGTTCGTCGAGTGTTCACGCGTGCATCGCACGATCTCGGCGCGAGCTACGGCGCGATCCACGAAATCACCGGGCCGGTGGGCACGGCGCTGCAGTTGCCGGTGATTGCCGGGCGTAGCGACGGCAGCGTGCAGGTCGCATGGCAGCAAGGCACCGAGGTGCATGCGATGCGCTGGCGCGATCCTGCGCCCGCTCGCGCAGTCAAGACATCAATTGGCGAATGCGCCCGTGCAGGGGACTACTGCGCGGAAAGTGTGCAAGCAGGTATTCCATCTGGTCGATGAGCACCCGTCGTCCCTTGAGGAAGATGTATTCCGCATAGGTGGGCGTGAAGGGCACCGCGAGCAGTTGCATCTTTGCCTGTTCGGGGGTGCGCCAGGCCTTGTAGTTGTTGCAGCGACGACAGGCCGTAACCACGTTTGTCCACACATCCCGGCCGCCCTGACTGAACGGACGTACGTGATCGCGTGACAGATCGCGACTGGCAAACCGCTGGCCGCAGTAGAGACAAAGAAATGCGTCGCGCCTGAAGAGGGTCTGGTTGTTGAGCGGCGGCACGTAGTCCTGCCGCAGATGACCTGGGTTGCCGCTTTGCCCCACGGTCGCCACGATGGAGTTGACCTCAAGCACCGTGCGCTCGCCCGTCAAGGCATTGGTCCCGCCGTAAAGCCTGAAGATCGACGTGCCGCAGGTGTAGGCGATCTGCTGCTGATGATAGAGCCGCGCCGCCTCGCGATAGTCGATCCATTCGAGGGGCATGCCAGCGACGTCGGTGCGCAGCACGGGCTGATGCAACGAAACACCCTCGGCGGGCTGAGCCACGATATGGAAATCGTCAGGATCGCGGATCGACATCGGTACCGTAAGATAAGGGAGCAAGCCGTTACGGAGCAACACGACATGATCCCAGCCGCAAAGTTCCAAGCCTCACGTTGCGGCCTTATCGCGATGTGGGTGCTCGCGGCAGCTCTGGCGGGCGGTGCGCTGCAGGCCGCCGTCGACCCCGCCCCAACTGCGGCCACGGTCGCCGAGGAAATCATCGAAGAAGTCACGGTCATCGGCGAGCGGGCGGGCCCCGGCCTCTGGAAGGTCCGCAACGGCGACAACACCCTGTACATTCTCGGCACCCTGAGCCCGCTACCGAAGAAAATGACCTGGCGCTCACGTGAGGTCGAAAACGTCTTGGCCCGCGCCCAGCAGTTCATCCCGGCAGGCTTCGACGTCTCGGCGGACATCGGCCCCATCAAGGCAGTTCGGCTTTACATGCAATTCCGCAAGTTGCGCGGCAACGAGGAGCGACAATCGCTGCAGGAGGTGCTGCCGCCGCCGCTCTACGCGCGCTTCGACGCCTTGCGACAAAAGTACGCACCCAACAAGCGCGATATGCTCAAGCGCCGACCGGCTCTCGCCGCCGGCGAACTTTGGAGCGAGGCCATCTCGCGCAGCGGCCTCACCAACCGTAACGACATCAGCAAGGCGGTGAGCAAGTTGGCCAAGTCCCGTAAAGTGCCCATCGTCGAACCCCAAGTGCGCATCGATGACCCGCAGGGGGCACTGGCGGATGTGGCGCAGATCCCACGTGAGGCCGAGATCGCCTGCATGCGCTCGACGCTCGATCGGCTGGAATCGGACTTGGCCACGGCCCGCAGCCGCGCGGAATCCTGGGCCGTTGGCGACATCGCGGCGTGGCGATCAGCGGCCTCGGCGGAGCAGCAGGATGCCTGCTGGAGCGCGCTGACCCTGGCACCGAAGCTGGCTGAGATCCGCAAGCGATTCGATGATGCCTGGTTGAATCTCGCCGCGAAGGCTCTGGATACTCACGCGGTCACGCTCGCGATCGTGCCGATCGACGAGCTCTACAAACGCAACGGGGTGCTCGCGCAGATGCGCACGCGGGGCTTTACGGTGGATGAGCCCTGACGGGATTAAGCCCGCGGACTAAATGCCGAGCGAGTGCAGATGGTCGCGCAGCTCGCGCAGACACTCGCGGGCCTCGTCCGTCAATCGGATCGATTTCTCACGCCGGTCGTCCCGTCCACCCCGATCAACCTGCAGTAGATTGAGGCGGTGCAAGCGGTGGATCAGCTTGCGGCAGGCCCGATCACCCCCTAGGCCGTTCAGGCGGTAAGTCATGACCAACTGGGAAATCGACGGGTTGGCATGCTGAGCGGCAATGACCAGGGCGGGAGCAAGGCTCACATACCGAGGACCTGAAGCCGGATTCGTACTGATATTCATGGTCGCAAGGCCCTGTTTTTGTTTATTTTTAAGGCAACAACTCAAAAAAACGTATTTTGCAAACGTAATTTATGTTGCAACAAAATAACAAAAAACACCTATAACTATCGATATGCAGCAATATTAAGCGTGTACCGTTGGTATTTTTGGTTAGCATAGTTTGGATTTATTTGGCCGCGCGACGTTTCCCGTATAGTCTGGCGCCATGAAATCCGGCAGCGCCCGCGGCGTGCTGGCGATGTTCATCGCCGTCGCTGCGTTCTCACTCATGGATGCGCTGTTGAAGGTCTTCGCGGCGTACTACCCACCCTTGCAGGTCACGGCGATGCGAGCCGGTGCCTCCCTGCCGTTCGTGTTCCTGCCCCTGATCTGGGCGGGACGACTCAGCGACCTGCGACCGTCCCGCCTGGGGTTCCACCTGCTGCGGGCAGTGCTCGGGGTAGTCATGCTGATTACCTTCGTTTACGCACTACGCCATGCCTCCTTGGCCTCCGTGTACTCGGTGTACATGGCGGCGCCGCTACTGGTCGCGGCCTTGGCAGCCTGGTGGCTCGCGGAGAAAGTCGATGCGGGTCGGTGGCTCGCCATCGTCATCGGCTTCGTCGGCGTGCTGATCATCCTGCAGCCGCGCCCCGATGGCATGTCCCTGTGGACGGGCGTCGCCGCCGCGGTGTCGGCCCTGTGTTACGCCTTCGTGGTACTGACCGCCCGGGTGCTCGCACGGACCGAGACTTCGAGCAGCATGGTGTGTACCTACCTCGTTGTCGTCCTGCTGATCGCCGGCGCGTTTGCCGCCTCGGGTTGGGTCGCTATTCGCAGCACCGACTGGGGGCTGCTGGTAGCCGCCGGCGGCCTGGGTTGGGTCGGTCAGCACTACATCACGGAGGCGTTTCGCCACTCCCCGGCAGCCGTGGTGGCGCCCATCGAGTACACCGCCATCCTCTGGGGGATCCTGATCGACTGGGCGGTCTGGACGGTCTTGCCGAACGGCACCATGCTGTGGGGCGCGGGGCTTGTCATCGCTGCGGGGGTGTACGTGGCCTGGCGCGAGAACCTCAGCCCCGGCACGCCCGCGACTCAGGCTGAGGCGGATCAACGATAAATCAGGCACTTACGCACAGTGCTGCAGAAAACAAGTCATAAATCCGTCGTAAAACGAGCCGCCGGAGAGCTCGCCATAGGCCAAGTCATTGATCTACAACGATTCGTTCGCGGCTGGTCAATTCTTGACCAAGCCCACACGAATCTGCGGAAAATCGCTGGAAATTTCGCTTGAATAACTCTCTGTCCACAACGTTATCCACAGGCTCTGTGGACAACTTAAGACCACGGCGTGCACGCCACCGAGCAGCCGGATGAGCGCACCCGCCGCCACGTCGACGAGCACACCGCTGCCCGGTGACGCGATCGTTCGGGTCGTAGTCGATTCGCCGCTGCGACGAAGCTTCGATTACCTGCCACCCGAAGGGACAGCGGTCCTGCCCGGAATGAGGGTCTGGGTCCCCTTCGGTAATCGACTGCGCGTAGGCGTCGTTGTTTCACTGGTAGCTCAATCTAAGGTTGAAAGCTCGAAACTTAAGCGAATTTCATCAGTAATAGACCGTCAACCGACCTTCGACCTGGGCTTGCTGCACACCTTGAATTGGGCGGCCGACTACTACCATCACCCCTTGGGGGAGGTCATCGCTACCGCCCTGCCCAAGCTGCTGCGCGAAGGAGCCTCGCTGCAGGCATTAGAGGAGTGCTGGGGCCTGACCGAGGGAGGGCGCGAAGCGCTCGCCGGTGGCGAACCCCGCCGTGCGCGCCGACAACGCCAACTGCTCGAGCTGCTCGGTCGAGCCTCGCCTGAGGGGCGCGAGGATGGCTGGAGTGCGGCTGCGCTGGATGGGACCCGCCCCGGCTGGCGCGAGGCGGCCAAGGCGCTGCGCGAGCGCGGCTGGATCATGCGCGGTGAGCGTGAGGTGACGTCGCCGCAGGCGCCGCCCGTAACCCCGCTCATGGTACCCCTACCGGAACCGACGGTCGGCCAGCACGCTGCGCTCGAAGCGATCACGGCCGCCGACGAGGGCGGGTTCCACGCCTGGCTGTTGCACGGCATCACCGGCAGCGGCAAGACGGAGGTCTACCTGCGCCTCACGGCCCGGCAGTTGGCGCGGCAGCGCCGCGTGCTCGTACTCGTGCCCGAGATCGGCCTAACCCCGCAGCTCGTTGGACGTTTCGCCACGCGCTTCCCGCAGGCGACGCTCGCCGTGCTGCACTCCGGGCTCACCGACACGGAGCGCCTTGCCGCTTGGCGCAGTACGCATTCAGGATCGGCCGATATCGTCATCGGTACCCGCTCGGCAGTGTTCGCGCCGGTGCGTCAGCTTACGCATTCCGGATCGGCCGATATCGTCATCGGTACCCGCTCGGCGGTGTTCGCGCCGGTGCGTCAGCTCGGACTCGTGATCGTCGACGAGGAGCACGACTCGTCCTTCAAGCAACAGGAGGGCGGCTTCCGCTACTCGGCTCGGGATCTCGCCCTGGTCCGTGCGCAGCGCGAAGGCCTGCCCATCGTGCTCGGCTCAGCGACGCCCTCGCTCGAGTCCCTGCACAACGCGGCGACCGGCCGCCTCACCCGCCTGTCGCTGCCCCAGCGCACCGCAGCCGCACAGCCCCCCACGCTACGCTTGCTCGATGTGCGCGGCGAGTCGATGCACGCGGGCCTGTCAACCACCGCGCTGCGCGGCATCGAGCGACATCTGGCCGCCGACGGTCAGGTGCTCGTGTATATCAACCGCCGCGGCTACGCGCCCACCCTCGCCTGCACGGCCTGCGGCTGGCTGGCGCCCTGTCTCGCCTGCGATGCACGCATGACGGTCTATCGTCAGGCCGACCGGCTGCGCTGCCACCATTGCGGAGCCGAGCGCGCACTGCCGCGGCAATGCCCTCAATGCGGCTACGCCGTGAAGACCGTAGGCCAGGGCACGGAGCGCATCGAGGAAGTGCTCGGCGAAACCTTCCCGGGCGTCGGCATCGCGCGTCTCGATCGCGACGTCATCCGTCGCAACGAGGATCTGCACGCCGTTGTCGCGATCGTGGCGAGCGGTGCGGCACGAATCCTGGTCGGCACGCAGATGGTGGCGAAGGGCCATGATTTTCCGGCCCTCACGCTCGTCATCGTACTCAACGCGGATCATGGCCTGTTCAGCACGGACTTTCGCGCCGCCGAGCGCCTCGCGCAGACCATCGTCCAGGTCGCGGGTCGCGCGGGCCGCGCCGAACGCGCGGGTGAAGTGCTGATCCAGACGGAGTTTCCCGAGCACCCGCTGCTGCGCAGCCTGCTCGAGGGTGGCTACGACGCTTTCGCCGCTGCGGCCCTCGAGGAACGACACAGCGCCGCTTGGCCCCCGTTTTCGCGCCTCGCGGCGCTCCGTGCCTCGGCACCGCAGGCGCAGACCACGCTCGAGTTCCTGCAGGCAGCGCGCGACGCGGGGGAAGCGCTCGATGCCGGGCGCGTTCGTCTGCTCGGCCCCGCGCCAGCGGCGATGGCGCGCCGCGCAGACCGCCACCATGCGCAATTGCTGCTCGAAAGTGGCGAACGCGCCTCGCTGCACCGTTTCCTGCAGCAGTGGGTGCCAGTGATCGAAACGCTGCCCACGGCACGGCGGGTACGCTGGGCGCTCGATGTGGATCCGCTCGAACTCTTTTAGCGCCTTGCCGCCGCCACGGTAGAATCGCGCCCGTGAAAAACGAGTTGCGTGAACTTCTGCAAGCCGCCGTGCGCTCCCTCGAGGGGTCGATGCTGCCCGGTCCCGTCGACGTCGCCGCGGTCACCGTCGAACGTGCCCGCGATGCGCAGCATGGCGATTTCGCTTCCAACGTAGCAATGCGCCTTGCCAAAGCCGCGGGACGTAACCCGCGCGAACTCGCTGCAGCCATCATCGGGGCACTGCCCGCTAACACGCTGATCAGCCGCGCCGAAGTCGCCGGTGCCGGGTTCATCAACCTGCATCTGGCGAAGGATCGCTATACACGCGAGATGCTTCGCGTACACGAGCTCGGTGATCGCTACGGACGAAACGAACCTGCGCAGCGACGCAAAGTGCTGCTCGAGTTCGTCTCCGCCAACCCCACCGGACCGCTGCACGTCGGCCACGGAAGGCAGGCCGCGTTCGGCGATGCACTGGGCTCGTTGCTGGCTGCCGCCGGCGATGAAGTGGTCCGCGAGTACTACATCAACGATGCCGGCCGACAAACCGAAATCCTGGCCGTATCGGTGTGGGTGCGCTACCTAGAGGCCGGTGGTGAGAGCCTGCCCTTCCCCCAAAACGGCTACCGCGGCGATTACATCAGACCCGTGGCGACTCGCCTGCACGAACGCTACGGCACGCGCTTCATGCAACCGGCCGCCACCGTACTGGCATCGCTACCGCCCGATGCGCCCGAGGGCGACAAAGAAAAATACATCGATGCGCTGATCGCGCGCTGCCAGCAACTGCTGGGCGCAGCGGGCTGGCAGAGCATCCTCGACGACAGCATTGCCGAGATGATGGCCGAGATTCGCGACGATCTCGAAGCCTACCGGGTGCACTTCGATCACTGGGTCTCCGAGCGTGCTTTCACGCAGAGCGGCGCCATCGATCGAGCACTCGAGCGCTTGCGCAAGCTCGATCTGCTCTACGTCAAGGATGGTGCCACCTGGTTCCGCGCGACGCAGTTCGGTGACGACGAGGATCGTGTGGTCATCCGCGACAATGGCGTCAAAACCTACTTCGCCTCGGACATCGCCTACCACCTCGACAAGCGCGAGCGCGGTTACGACGTGCTGATCGACGTTCTCGGTGCCGACCACCACGGCTACGTCACGCGCGTGCGGGGTGGCTTACAAGCGTTCGGCCATCCTGGCGAGTGCCTCGAGGCGCCGCTCATCCAGCTCGTGGCGCTGTATCGCAACGGCGAGAAGCTCTCGATGGGCAAGCGCGAAGCGAACTTCGTCACGCTGCGACAGCTGCGCGAGGAAGTCGGTAACGACGCCTGCCGCATCTTTTATTTGATGCGCAGCAACGATCAGTCACTCGATTTCGACCTCGAGCTCGCCAAGTCCAAGTCGAACGAAAACCCCGTGTTCTACATTCAGTACGCGCACGCGCGGGTTGCCAGCGTTATGAAGGAACTCGCTGCACGCGGTCTTGGCTATGACCCGCAGGCGGCAGGCGAGATCGTCGCCCGTCGGGGCGCGGAGCTGCTGGCAGGAACTCACGCCGACGCCATGCTGGCCAGCCTGTCGCGCTATCCGGAAGTGATCGAGCAGGCCGCTGCGCAGCGCGCACCGCACGCACTCGTTCACTACCTGCGCGATCTGGCCACCAGCCTGCACGCTTTCTACAACGCCGAGCGCGTACTCGTCAGTGACGACGAACTGCGTCAGGCGCGCATCCACGCACTGCGGGCCGTGCAATGCGTGCTGCGCAACGGTCTGGCGATTCTTGGCGCAACGGCGCCCGAGTCGATGTAGGTCCCACCCGCATGAACACGCCGATTGGCCGGGACTTCAAGCGCTCTGCCCGCCGCAGCAGCGGGGGCGTCAGCCTGTCGCGAGACTTTTTCGTGGGTCTCGGCATCGGCTTGTGTGTGGCTGCAGGCGTCTATGGTTGGCAACAGCGCACCCTTCGCGAAGTGGCGGCGGCGAGTGAAACGCCGCGACCGCAGCCACGGCCAGCCACACGCCGTGACAACGGCGTGTCCGAGACGGGCAGCGAGGAACCACCGGTGCAATACGACTTCTACGACATGCTGCCGAAAGTTGAAGTCGTAGTGCCCGAGCGCGAAAAGACCCCGAAACCCGAGCCACCGCCAACCTCGCTCATCGATCGTCCCGGCGTGTACGTGCTGCAGCCTGGTGCCTATCGCAATCAAGCTGAGGCCGAAGTGCTGCGCGCGAAACTTGCCAGACTCGGTGTCGAGGCCGTGGTTCAGCGCATCGCAATCGATACCGACGTGTTCCATCGCGTGCGCATCGGTCCGATCAATGATCTTGGGGCACTGAACCGCACCCGCGCGCGGCTACGTGCAGCCGACATCGATGCCGTGGTGATCCGCGTCGGCGACTAGCGCCGCGTCGGCGACTGGCACCGCGTCGCTAACGACGCGCAGTGCGAAACGCCGAAATCAGTTCTCGCCATCCTCGGGCACACTGCGAAAGTCGACGCCGAGCGAGCGCAACTTGCGGTACAGGTGCGTGCGTTCCATGCCGACGCGCTTGGCGAGTTGTCCGACCTTGCCGTGGCAGAGCATCAACTGCTGCTGCAGATAGGCGCGCTCGAAATGCTCGCGCGCTTCGCGCAGGCTCAGAGCCAGCAGGTCCTGCTTCACGAGCGTCTCAGCTGAGGGCGTGACCTGGGCCAGCTCGCTCTCGATGTCCTCGAGCGTGATTTCCTCGGGCCCACTGCGCATGAGCAATCGCCGCACCATGTTGCGCAGTTCCTGCACGTTGCCTGGCCACGGATAGTTGCGCAGCCGGTTCTGCGCTGCGACGCAGAAGCGTCGGAAAGTCAGCCCCTCGGCATCGACCAGACGGTCAACGTAGTGCCGCAGCAGCTCCGGCACGTCCTCCGCGTAGTCGCGCAGCGCAGGCACCCTCACCACCGTCGCATTGAGATGAGCGAGCAGATCGCGGCGGATACCGCCGCCTTGCAAGGTGGCCGCGGAGGCCAGTTCGATGTCCGGCAAGGCCGAGGAAACCACCCGGCCGCCGAACGAGCGCTGCTCGGTCTCGCCGAGCCGCGTGTAACTACCGCTTTCCAAAACGCCCAGCAGCGCACGCTGCGCAGCTGCGGGAAGATCACCAAGTTCGTTGATGAACAAGGTGCCATCACCGACCTGCTCCAGCAGCCCCGACTCACCGGTGTCGTTGCCGGCGAGTGAGGCGCTGCGCCCGAACAACGCCGCTTCGGCATCTCCCTCACGCAGCGAACTGGCCACCAGCAACACGAACGGCTTGGTCGCTCGCGGACTGTGCTCGTGCAGGTATCGGGCGAACGCCTCCCGCCCCGAGCCGTGCTCACCAAGCAGCAGCACGCTCGAATCGGTGGCGGCCACCTGAGCCAACTCATTGCGCAACTGCTGCATCTGCCGACTCTTGCCGACCGGCTGCGTCACGGAGGCAGCCAGCAACCGACTAGCCGTGCGACGCTTGCGCGCTGCTTCGAGCCCGCGCTCTACCGTACGCAGCAACTTAGCGAGCGACAGCGGCTTTTCCACGAAATCGAGCGCGCCGAGTCGAGTCGCTTCGACCGCAGTTTCGACGGTGCCGTGACCAGACATCATGATGACGGGGCACAGTGTGCCCTGCGTGGCCGACCACTCGCGCAGCAGAGTGATACCATCGACGTCGGGCATCCAGATATCAAGCAGGATCAGATCCGGCTGCTGCTTGATACGCAGTGCCCGTGCCTGCGCTGCGTCGGCAGCCACCTCGACCTCGTAGCCCTCGTCGGTCAAGATTTCTTTGACAAGCTCGCGGATATCCGCCTCGTCATCGACCACCAAAATGCGTGCTGCACTCATGCCCGCTCCCTCCTCAACTCCACTCGCCGCTCGCGCCCCTGGGACGCTTTCGACTCATTACGCAGCGGCAACATAACACGTACGCGCGCGCCCCCCTCAGGGCGGTTTTCCGCCTCAATCGAACCGCCATGATCTTCGACGATTTTCTTGACGATGGCGAGTCCGAGCCCGGTGCCGCGCGGCTTGCTGGTGACGTACGGATCGAAAATCCGGCCCAGCATCTCGCGCTGGAAGCCTGGCCCGTTGTCGGTTACGGCGAGCACCAGACTGGGCCGTCCGTCGAGCTCCCCAAGCTCGGTGCGCACAGCGATTGCAGCGGGACGAACCCCCTCGAGCGCCTCGAAGGCATTGGTGAGCAGGTTGTTGAGGATCTGGCGGATGCGCGACCGGTCGGCCTCAAGCGGCGGAGCGTTGGCCGCAAGGTCGGTCGACAACTCCACGCCCGCCTCCTGCGAGCGGTAGAGATCGGCGACCTCGGTGACCAGCTGGTTCAGGTCGAACGCACTCAGCTGCATGGCGGGTGCACGCGCGTACTCGCTGAAGTCGTTGACCATCCGCTTCATCGACTCCACCTGCTGCACAATGGTGTGGGTCGATCGATCCACCATCTCGGCGTCCTGCGCCGTGAGCCCGGGCAACAGCTTGCGTCGCAGCCGCTCCGCTGACAGCTGGATGGGCGTCAACGGATTTTTGATTTCGTGAGCCAGACGACGCGCCACCTCGCCCCAGGCAGCATCGCGCTGTGCCTGCAGCAGATGCGTCACATCGTCGAAAACGATGACGTAGCTCAGCGACTCCTCTTCGGCCTGCGGCAAGGGCACGCACGCACACACCAGAACACGGTTGCCGTTCGCGACACCGTCGGTCCGCAACTCGATCTGCTCGCGCCACTCCTCGCGACCCGAGGCGAAACGCGCGCGTAGTTCGTCGATGAACTGACGCAGCAAACCATCCCCCGCGGCAAGTTCGGTTAGCGGTCGGCCGACACCCGCGGCGAGCTCCACACCGAGAATGCTGCCTGCGGCGGCGTTCGCGCGCTGCAACACGAGCTCGCGATCCACCGCGATGACGCCGGTGGACAGACGCGCGAGGATCACCGCCAGCCGCTCGCGCTCGCGCTCCACGGCCGCGCGGCTGCGCTCGGTATCTTCACGCGCACGCCGCAGGCGTTTGGTCATATCGTTGAACGACTGCACCAGAAAACCCATCTCGTCGCGCGAGGAAAGTGGCACGCGGGTGGCGAAGTCGCCCTTGGCCACCGCACGTGTTCCGGCCATCAGGTCCTGCACCGGCTTGAACAACACCTCGGCCGAGTAGATCGCGCCGTAGATGGCACCGATCAGCGTGACGAGCAAGACCATGGTCAGCGTGAGTCGGAAACTGTACTTGAGCGGCTCACGCAACGCCGCCAGATCGCCATATTGCGAATAGGAACGCTGCACCGCATCGGTGAGTTCGGCCAGTTGTCGCGGCAGTTCGTAAACGGCGACGACGAAGCGCACGTCGCTCGCGCCGAGCGGCGCGCCAGGAACGGGCGCCGCCGTACGTATCACGTACACCGACTCGGAGACGGGCTCGAGACTGATGTACGTGCGGCCGTCGTTGATCTGGCGAATGAGATCCGCAGGGGGCCGCGGTGGCAACGCATCCGCCACCGATCGGCTGCTGGCACCGATGATGCGTTCGTGCTCGCCGTACAGCACGAGCTCCATGGCGTCCGAGGCACGCAGCTCCTCATCGAGCGCCAGCAGCACGCTGCTCGGTGGAATCGCGCTCAGTCGCTGTGCGAACTCCTCGGTGCGCCGACCATGTTCGCGCATGCGCAGATCCAGCGCTGAACGCGACAAGCCTACGGCATCGTTCAGTCCCTGCCTGATCTCGACCCGGAACCAGCTGTCGATGCCACTGTTGAGAAAGGCCAGCGAGAACACATACACCGTAAGCAAGGGCAGAGCCACGAGCGCGCCGAACACGAGTACGGTGCGCGCCGTCAGTCGCGAGCCTGGCGTACCGTTGCGATAGGCGGAAACGAGCTGGATCACCTTGCGTGCAAGCAGCACGCTGAGGATGGCTACGGCAATCGCGCTCGCCAGCAGGATCCACGGCTGATAGAAACCGAATTGCGCCGAGTTCTGCGCGGTGAGATACAGCGCAAGCAGCGCGCCGAGGACGAACGCGACCAGCGTCGCGATGTAGACGATGGTGCGATTACGTTTCAGCGGGGCAGCGACCACGCGTACCACTCGCTCTGCCGTTGCCAGTCGTCGGACCAGAACATGAGCACCCGCAGCGCATCGGTCAATCGTCCCTGACTGATGCCGGCACGCACGCGCACGGTGTACTCGCCCTCCTCGGCGACCTGCGATGCCACCAGGATAGGCCAACCCTCCACGTTGCCGAGATCACTCAAGGCTTCTTCGAGGGTCGGATAAGTCTTCTGCTCGCTGCCACCGAGCGGGTCTCTCACGACGTAACGCTCGCTGACCGAGTGATAGCTCAGCTGACGCTGCAGAGTTACTGCAGCCACCCCCGCATTGGTCCAGTAGCGACGCGAGCGCAACACCTCGACATCGAGCTTGTAGGAGAGGGTCACGCCGTCACGCAGCGCAGCGACCGTCTCGTCGTTGCGCGGATAGCGAATGCGCACGTGCAACTGGTACACACCGGAGCTGACGTTAACGAACGCGGACTGGATTTCGAGTGCGCCCGCGAGAGGATCGGCGCGTGCGATGGATGCCATCGCAACAAGCAGGGCAAGCACGCCGGCCACCATCGTGACCCGCGCGGCGGCAACGCAACGCTGCACCCGCTTGGTGATCGTCATTCCCCGCTCCCCCGACCGAGGCAAGCATAATAGAACCCATCGCTCCCCGCCTGCGCACCCGGAAGCAACTGGGTCCCGGCCTCGAGGCGGACTGCCCCGGGCGGCAACATCACATCGCTCGGCCACGGCAATGATCGCGCTGCAGGCTCAGTGGCCAGGAAGTCGAGCACGACCGCCTCGTTTTCCTCCGGCAGCGCAGAGCAGGTCGCGTACACCAGCCGGCCGCCCGGTGCGAGCCGCGCGAATACATTGCGAAGAATCTGCCGCTGCACGCGCGCAAAACCCGCAATATCGCTCTCCCGCCGCAGCAGTTTGATGTCGGGGTGGCGTCGAATCACGCCCGTCGCAGAGCATGGCGCATCGAGCAGGATGCGCTCGAACGGCGGCAGATCGGCCACAGCCTCGGGCAGGGCCAGATCGGCGACGCGACAATCGGCACGCAGACCAATCCGGGCGAGCGTGCTTGTCACCATCGCGAGGCGCTCGGCGTCCGAATCGACCGCGAGCAGCGACACTCCAGGATCGCGCTGCAGGATATGCGCGGTCTTGCCGCCCGGCGCGGCGCAGGCATCGAGCACGCGCTGACCGGACTTCGCCGCAAGCAGTACGGCTGCCAATTGCGCAGCAGAGTCCTGCACCGACACGCGCCCTTCGCGAAACCCCGGTAGCACGTTGACAGCAACCGAATGCTCGAGCTCGATGGCCTGCGGCAGCCACTCGATCGATCGTGCGGTACGGCCCGCCGCAGCGAGCTCGCGAACGTACTCGGCACGCGATGCACCAGCAGACTCCGCCACGCGCAATACCATCGGCGGATGGCGGTTGTTGGCCTCGAGAATCGCTTCGTACTGCGACGGCCAGGCCTCGGCAAGCCGTCGTACGAGCCAGTCGGGATGCGCCGTGCGCGTCGCCAGATCCGCATCGGTGGCAGCGAGCAAGGCTTCGCGCTCGCGCACGAAACGGCGCAACACCGCATTGACAAAGCCCGTGGCCCGGGCGAGCCCGAGGGCTCGGGCCGCATCCACAGCCAGATGGACGCTGACTTCGGGTGCCCCGCGCGAATACTCGATCTGATGCGCCGCCGTGATGAGCAGGGCGCGCAGCAACGGATCCATCTCCGCAGCCGGCCGACTCACCAAAGAGCCGAGCGCTGGTGCGAGGCGCAGATACCAACGCATCGTACCGAGTGCGATGGCGCGTACGGCAGCGCGATCGGCGCGTGATTCGGCGTCCTGCAGCGCCACATCGGCGGAGCGCCCATCGTGCGCCACACGCGAGACGGCCGTGACGGCGGCCGCCAGAGTGGCGGCGCCGGGCGCGAGGCTGGTCTGCGATTCGTTGATCATTGAAATGACTCCGTCAGCGCTCCGGCCGTGTTGGCGAATTCCCGCGCAGTGACGCTGCGTCGACCGGCTCGCTGCAGCACACCGATGCCGAGACAGTCACGCCCGCAGGCGACGACCAGCCGATCGGCACGCAGCCCAAGCAGCGTCCCCGGTACGGTTCCTGCGGCCCGTCCCGCTTCGGCATCGCCGATCACGACGGCCTCGTGGATCCGCACCTGTTCACCGCGCTGGGTGGTTTCGGCGATCGGCCACGGACGAAATGCCCGCACACGACGCGCGATGTCGATGGCGTCGTGCTGCCAGTCGATGCGTGCTTCGGCCTTGTCGATCTTCGCCGCATAGGTCACACCGGACGAAGGCTGCGGCTGCGCCGCGAGCGTGCCCGCCTCCAGACCATCGAGCGTCTCGAGCAAAGCCTCCGCACCGACTTGCGCGAGCGTGGCATGCAAGGCTGCCGAATCGACGTCGGCGCCGATCGCGACGCGACGCTGCAGCAACATGGGTCCGGTGTCGAGACCCACGTCCATCTGCATCAAGGTGACGCCGGTGTACGCGTCACCGGCCAGAATGGCGCGCTGGATTGGTGCGGCGCCGCGCCAGCGGGGCAACAGCGAAGCGTGGATGTTGAGACAGCCGAAGCGCGGTATCGAGAGGACTTCGACGGGCAGTATCAGTCCGTAGGCAACCACCACGAGTACATCGGGCTGCCAATCCGCGAGCGACTCGCGCCCTTCGGCAGAGCGCAGCGTCTGTGGCTGCGCGATTGGCAGTCCCTGTTGCAGCGCGAAATCTTTGATCGCACTCGTGGCGAGCTTGCGTCCGCGCCCGGCCGGCCGATCCGGCTGGGTCAGCACGCCGACCACCTCATGCCGCGAGGCGCACAGTGCTGCGAGCGGGGGCACGGCGAACTCCGGCGTGCCGGCGAAAACGATACGCATGAAGGACGAACCTGCGGTGCTGCGCTTGGGGCGAGAGTGCTGCGCTTAAGGCGCGAGCGCGGCGCCTGCGGGAACCTTGGCTACCGTCGACTGCGGACCCCGCTCGCGACGCTCTTTCTCGAGCTTGCGGCGAATCCGGTCACGCTTGAGCGAGGAGAGGTAATCGACGAACAGTTTGCCGTCGAGGTGATCCATCTCGTGTTGCAGACACACGGCCAGAATGCCGTCGAGATCCCTCTCGAAGGTGGCTCCGTGCCGATCCTGCGCCCGCACGCGGACGCGCTGCGCACGCTCCACCGTATCGAAGATGCCCGGTACCGACAGGCACCCTTCTTCCATGGTGCCCACCTCGCTGCGCCCGAGGATCTGCGGATTGATGAACACGAGCGGCTCGCTGCGATCGTTGCTCACGTCCATGACGATGAGCTGCCGATGCACGTCGACCTGGGATGCAGCAAGCCCGATGCCGGGCGCTGCGTACATGGTCTCGAACATGTCATCCACCAAGCGCAGCAGGGCGGCATCGAACACCGTGACGGGCTCGGCGCGGGTGCGCAACCGCGGATCGGGAAACTCGAGAATGGGCAGCAAGGCCATGTGACAAGGTCCTTCGGGTCAAGGTGCTTCGTATGGACCCAGAGTATATCAGCCGAGTTCCGCATGATTTGCGCCGCGGCAGCGCCGCTTCCGGCGCGTACCCTCGCGCGGATGTCCGCCTCGACCCCCACCGAAGCCCTCACCGCGGCGGCTGCCGACACGGCGGAGCTTTGCCAACTGGCCCGTGCAGGCCTCGATGCCCATCGCGTGCGCGAGGCACTCTCGCGCACGGGTAGCCTGCGCGAACTGCTGCACTGCGACGAGCGTGCGCTGCGCGCCCTCGGCATCCCCCAAAGCAGCGCCCGCAGGCTCGTCATCACCCGTGCCCGGCCGGAGCGGCTGGCCGCCGATCTCGACTGCCTGCAGCGCCACGCAATTACCCTGCTCGCAGGGCATCTGCCCGGCTATCCGCCACAACTACTGTCCATTGCCGATGCGCCCGCGGTGCTCTTCGTTCGTGGGCAGGCCGACTGTCTGCTGGCGCCGCAACTGGCGATGGTCGGCTCGCGCCATCCAACCGCCAACGGGCTGCAGACGGCGCGCGATTTCGCGGCCCACTTCGCGGCGATCGGCCTGACGATCACGAGCGGTCTCGCCCTTGGCATCGATGCGGCGAGCCATGCCGGAGCCCTCGCTGCCGGCGGCCGCACGGTTGCGGTCTGCGGCACCGGCCTCGATCTCCTCTACCCCGAGCGCAACGCCGAGCTCGCCGAGCGCATCGCCCGGCAGGGGGCGCTCATCAGCGAGTTTCCGCCCGGCACTCCGCCCTATCCGGGCAACTTCCCTCAGCGCAACCGCTTGATCAGCGGCCTATCACTCGGGGTGCTCGTGGTCGAGGCAGCACGGCGCAGCGGCTCGCTCGCCACCGCCCGCTGCGCGGGCGAGCAGGGGCGCGAGGTGTTCGCCATTCCGGGATCGATCCACAGCAGCCAGTCTCAGGGCTGCCACCAATTGCTGCGGCAAGGTGCCATCCTCGTCGAGACCGCCGAAGACGTTCTGTCCGAATTGCCTAAATTCGTTCTAGATCAATTAGTTGTGGCGCCGCCGGGGCATCGCCCCGAGGCGACCGAAGGGGGTCCCCGGTTGGACAACCCGGCCGAAATCCTGTTAGATGCGCTCGGCTTTGAGCCGACGAGCGTCGATGCGCTCATCGCGAGCACCGGCCTCTCCAGCACATCTGTAGCGTCCCTGCTCCTCACCCTGGAACTCGAGGGTCGTGTCGCATCGGACCTCTCCGGCCGCTACTTCCGGTGTGCCCGGGCACTCTTTTAATGCGTGACATGACAGACAACGGCAGCGTCCTCGACATCCTCATTTACGTCTTCGACCGGTACATGCTGGCCGACGCGCCGGAGGTGCCTGAGCGCGAGGAACTTGCCCAGGATCTCGAGCAGGCGGGCTTCGCCGGCGAGAGCGTCGAGCGCGCCCTCGATTGGCTCGCCGATCTGGCGGGCGAACGCGACCGCCCAAACCTCGATGCCGCCGGCCCGCGGGCGATGCGGGTGTACACCGACGAGGAGCGCACCCACCTGCCCGCGGACTGTCGTGGTTACCTGCTTGCGCTCGAGCGCAGCGGCATTCTCTCACCGCAGCAGCGCGAGATCGTCATCGAACGGTTGCTGGCACTCGATGCCAGCGAACTCGACGTCGATCAACTCAAGTGGGTGGTGCTGATGGTGCTCTCCAGCCAGCCGGGCGAAGAACTCGCCTGCGCGCGCATGGAAGATCTCGTGTTCGACCTGCCGCCCGAGCGGCCTCACTGATCGAACGCCACGGAACGGCTCCCTCATGGCTGAAAACCTCGTCATCGTCGAATCACCGGCGAAGGCCAAAACCATCAAGAAGTATCTCGGCAACAAGTTCGAGGTGCTGGCGTCCTACGGTCACGTGCGCGATCTCGTGCCCAAGGAAGGCGCGGTCGATCCTGCCCGTCGGTTCGCGATGAAGTACGACATCATCGAACGCAACGAGCGACACGTCGATGCAATCTCGCGTGCCCTGAAAAAGGCCAAGGCGCTCTACCTCGCTACCGACCCCGATCGCGAGGGCGAGGCGATCTCATGGCATCTGCGCGAACTGCTCAAGGATCGCGGCGATCTCGAAGGCAAGGACGTACACCGCGTCGAATTCTTCGAAATCACGCGCAACGCCGTACGCCAGGCCATCGAGAATCCGCGCGATCTGTCGCTGGATCTCGTCAACGCACAACAGGCACGACGCGCGCTCGACTATCTCGTCGGCTTCAATCTCTCGCCGCTGCTGTGGAAGAAAGTCCGGCGCGGTTTGTCTGCTGGCCGCGTACAGAGCCCGGCGCTACGCATGATCTGCGAGCGCGAAGCGGAAATTCAGGCATTTATACCGCGCGAATACTGGACGCTCGATGCCATCGGCGAACGTAGCGCTCAATCCTTTCCGCTCCGTCTCGTCGAGTTCTCCGGACGCAAGGTCGAGCAATTCAGCTTCACCGACGCGGCCGGTGCCAATGCCGTCGAGACGGCATTGCGGATGGCGAGCGGTGCCGGCACGACGGTGCCGTCCAGCGATGGTGAGGGCCCGGGCCGACTCGCCCCTCCCGGCGCGCTCACCGTGCTCGACGTCGAGCGCAAGCAGCGCAACAGCTACCCTTCGCCGCCCTTCACCACCTCGACGCTGCAGCAGGAAGCGGCGCGCAAGCTCGGCTACTCAGCGCAGCGCACCATGCGGCTCGCGCAGCAACTTTATGAAGGTGTCGACTACGGCGAGGGCGCCGTCGGTCTCATCACCTACATGCGTACCGATGCGGTCAATCTTGCCAACGAGGCCATCGGTGAAATTCGCCAGGTGATCGGCAAGCTGTACGGCGCGGAATCGGTACCGGACACGCCGCGCGTGTACAAGAACAAATCGCGCAACGCCCAGGAAGCGCACGAGGCGATCCGCCCCACCGCAGCGGCTGTGCTGCCGCAGATGCTCGAAGGGCGCATCGACGCGGACCTGCAGAAACTCTATGCGCTGATCTGGAAGCGCGCCGTCGCCTGCCAAATGATCCATGCGGTCAAGGACACGGTGGCCGTCAACCTGCTCGCCGGCGCCGACGGCCCGGCCCGGCATCTGCTGCGCGCAAACGGCTCTACGCTCGTCAAGCCCGGTTACATGGCTGTGTACATCGAGGGCCGCGACGACTCGGCCGACGATGAGGACGAGCGCATCCTGCCGGCCATGGAAGCGGGTGATCGCATCGAACTCGTCAGTCTGCGTGGCGTGCAGCACTTCACCGAACCGCCGCCGCGCTATTCGGAAGCGTCGCTCGTCAAGGCACTCGAAGAGCACGGCATCGGCCGGCCATCGACCTACGCCTCGATCATCAGCACGCTGAAGGATCGCGAGTATGTCGACATGGATGGTCGGCGTTTCATCCCCACCGACATCGGCAAGATCGTCAACAATTTCCTCAGCGTCAACTTCGGCAAGTACGTCGACTACGGCTTCACGGCTGCGATGGAAGACGAACTCGACGCGGTGTCCCGCGGTGAGGAAGCGTGGACGGAACCGTTGCAGAAATTCTGGCAGCCGTTCATCGATCTCGTCGAACACACAGAGAAGAACGTCTCGCGGGACGAAGCCGCGCAGTCACGCGAACTCGGCATCGACCCGGCGAGTGGCAAACCCGTCTCCGTACGCATGGGCCGCTTCGGCCCGTTCGTGCAGATCGGCACGCGCGACGATGCTGACAAGCCGAAATTCGCCGGACTGCGTCCGGGCCAGAAGATGGACACCATCGCCCTCGATGCCGCGCTGCAGCTCTTCCAATTGCCGCGCAAACTCGGCAGCACACCGGAAGGCGAACCGCTCGAGGCGAACATCGGTCGCTTCGGCCCCTACATCAAGTACGGCAGCAAGTACGCCTCGCTGAAGGTCGAGGACGATCCTTACACGATCACGCTCGAGCGAGCCTGCGAAGTGGTCGCAGCGAAGAAACTGGCCGATGCCAATCGCATCATCCAGGACTTCGGTATTGACGACATCCAGGTGCTCAACGGCCGTTACGGGCCGTACATCACCGACAAGCAGCGCAACGCACGCATCCCGAAGGATCGCGACCCGAAGACGCTGACGCTCGAGGAATGCCGCGCGCTGCTCGCCGCGGCCCCGCAGCGTCCGGGACGCGGGCGATTCGGCAAGAAGACACCGGCCAAGAAGTCAGCCCAGACCCCGCGCAAGGCAGCGACCAAGGCCGACGCAACCGCCACGGCCACCGACGCCGCACAGGCGACAGCGAAGCCCAAGGCGAAAGCCAAGGCAAAGAAAAAAGCCAAGTCCAAAGGCAAGACCAAAGCGAAGAGCACCACCAAGCGGAATACTACCGCTGCGGACGGCGCCGACGCCTCCTGACGCGGGCCGGTGAAATACCGCCACGCCTTCCATGCCGGCAACTTCGCGGACGTGCACAAGCACGTGACGCTGCTGGCGGTACTGCGGGCACTGGCGCGCAAGGACACGGGGTTCCTGCTGCTCGACACTCATGCCGGACGCGGCCTCTACGATCTCGCCGATGCCGACGCACGCAAGGGCAACGAGGCCGCCGGCGGCATTGCGCGCCTCGAAGCGGCGCAGTCGGGCAGTGCGCAGCCCTTGGCCACGGAACTCACCGACTATCTCGCGAGCGTTCAGCAAATCCGCAGCGAACGTCGTGACCGCCGCTGCTATCCAGGCTCGCCGCTGCTCGGCCTGCATGCCCTGCGCCCGCAGGATCGGGCCGTGTTCATCGAGACACAGCCCACCGAGCACGCAGCGCTGCGCGCGGCGGTAGGCAAGCGCGCCACGGTGGAGTGTGCGGACGGATTCCAACGTGTCGCGAACTGGCTACCGCCCCGAGAGCGACGGGCACTCGTGCTGATCGACCCACCGTACGAAGCCACGGCGGCCGACTTTCGCGAGGTGGAGCGTGCGCTCGGCGAGACGCTGCGGCGACTCGCCAACGCCGTGGTGATGATCTGGTATCCGATCAAGCATGGGCGTGATACCGATCATTGGCTGGAGCGCCTTGCGCAGCACTGGCCGAAGGCTGCGGGCGGTGCGCTCGTACCGCAACTGGTGAGTGAATTGTGGATCCACCCGCGGGATAACCGCGCGGGCCTCAACGGCTCGGGACTGCTGATCGCCAACCC
>VFQT010001048.1_pt1 | contig 35929 bp, 34 predicted proteins | sample 3512381 | NCBI WGS metagenome assembly VFQT01 (sample SAMN10412376, study PRJNA504923) | tailings metagenome | isolation source: Relicate 2 Philex TSF3 active mining site | place: Philippines: Tuba, Benguet | collected 2017-08-29 | reverse complement strand
ACTTGAAGTGTAGTTAACTTTTTTAAGTCTCTGTAGTTTTTCTTTTGTACGTTTATATTATTATATGGAATTGTTTTTTTCTCCAAATATTTTGTAAGACTACTAATTCTTGTGAGTAAATTTTCTACAACTGGAATAGCATTATGGCTAGCACCTGCTCCTAGGTAATATGTGATTTGCTTCTTTCTTACTAATAGTGGCATTAAGTCTCAATTATTTTTCACATGTTTCAGACTTATTAGCTGATACCAATTTACATGAATCAGAAATAGTTAGTATTTCAATACTTTGATTATGCATCTTGCATAATGGGACTATGTAGGTATTCGAATCTGATGATTCTGTCTTAATTACATGCGCACCATCTATTATTTTGTTTGAACAATTAATAACAACACACATTTCTGTTCTTTGATTACTAAAGTTTTCCCAATGTTTTAACCATGTCCCACACCTACATTGTTTATCAGCAGTGCCATTTTTATTTTTTACTCTTGTCATATGTTACTTTTTAAAAATTCAATTGCTTCTTAAGTTATATTTTTATAGCAGTTCAATTACTAGTTTATTTTACAGCAGAAGCATCTAACATCAGAACTTCTGCAGCAGGCATAGTAGCCTGCACTACATGAAACTGTGCAGCCCATTGCGGGGGCGGGTTCAGATATCGAGCAAGACGTTGATCCAGCTCCTCCTGAAGTGCAAGTTCCAAGTTCGCAGAGTTTTGCGTTTTCTTCATCTTCAATCGGAGGCAAATTATTTGGTGCATCTGGTTTTAGCATATCAGCGCATCCAAGTATATTAAAAGGGTTTTTATATTTACTATCTTCAGTTTTTCTCATGTTCCATAACCCTCTCAAATAAGATAGTCCATAGCCTAGTGTTTCTGAGTTTTCAATAGATGGTAATATATCAGAATTAGATTTGAATTTGCTGATACTCTGTAAAGCTAAATTATCATTTAATCCAATAATAGAGATCTTTGTCGTATTATGATTATAAATAACAATGTACCTTTTGTTTTCCGGAATAAAGAAGGTATAAGTATCACTAGCTGAAATATTTGGTTTAATTAGGGGTGTTTCTGATGTTACAACTATTGCTTTATCATAGCTATCTGTAGAATTAGTTGTATTTATTAGAATCAAATATGAGTTTTCAAAAGTTTCTTTAATATTTACTTTTCCAGAGAAGCTTGCATACATTTTCTCGTTGATGGCTTTTTCTACTGCATCTCTGGTTGTCTGCTTAGTACAAGATTGAAAAATTAGCAAAATGCTAATTGCTAATAGAGGTAAAAACGTTTTCATAAGATAAAGATTAAGTAAATTATTTGTATTAGATTTTGTAAGGCAACTTACATTTCTACTTTGTTTAGAAGAATTATATTTCTAAAATTTATTTGAAGTACATTTTTCTATATTTAAAATAAATTAATTGAATCAAGGATAGAAGCGTTTCAAATAACAAAACTGTCATTCCGAATCGTTTATCCTGTTTTTGAGATAAATAATTTCCATTGGTCTTGATCTGATTAGATGTTTGCGTGTCAAGTAAATTATTCATTCAAAAACATTGAACATGCAAGAATTATCTTCTATCCTAGACAACGGTGTAAATCTTAACCAATTTGAACAAGAAATGGGTGTTACCACTTCGTCATGTTTTGGAGATTTCTAGGTTAAACTGCTTATTTATCAATTAAGGAATCGTAAGATTCCTTTTTTAATATCTACCTGGATGAAATTAATAAGCTACGACAATGTTATGTCATATTATAAAAGTCAGATTGATAATATATCTAAAAATAATCCAGACGAATATGAAAGGCAACATGCTATTGTTAGTGCAAGCTTAGTGAATTATTTGCCTGAAGTATTAACTGATGATCACGAAGATATTTTTAAGGAAATTCTTTTAAATCAGAGGTTAACATATTTTGATCAGTCTCAGGAGTTTAAAATGAGTAATATTGAATTTTTGGGGTTTTCTTATGATGATTTATTATGCTTAAAAAAATATCCACAAATCATATGTACATATCACTATGGTTCTTATCGATTAATCAATCATTTGCTTGCTTTGACTGGTATTCCATTTGCGTTAATTGTATCTAGTGAAGTAATAAAAAAGCAAGGTGATTTGATTAATACTCTCCATGCTAAATTTAAGACAACCAATAGCTCATTTAATGTAATTGATGCAGAATCTCGCACGTCTGCTATACAGATGTTAAGAGCCCTCACATCTGGGAAAAGTTTAGTCGTATATATTGATGGAAACACTGGAGCCGGTGATTCTACTTTCGAAAGTAATAACTGTTTAGAAATACCATTTCTGGAAAATCAGATTAAAGCAAGAAAAGGTGTGGCAACATTGTCATATATTTCAAAAACACCTATAATCCCATTTGTTTGTATCAGAAAGTCTCTTCAGGCTCATATTTTTCAATTTGGAGCATCAATCAAGCCAACTGACTTCTCTTGCAAAGATTATTATGTTCAATTTGCTACAAGTAAGTTATTTTCATTTATTGGATCTTATATTGTAAAGAATCCAGGCCAATGGGAATCTTTACTTTATCTACACAAATTCTTTGTCTCAAAGCAAGTAGATGATAGTTACATGCAAGGTGAGGTTTCTTCAGAAAAAGAAGAATTTAAATTCAATAGTCGTGATTTTGGCCTTTTTACTCTAAACGGTAAATATGTTCTTCTAAAGAAAAAAAACTACATCACTTATGTTCTTAATTACGATGTGTACGAAATACTGCGAAGATCTCAGACAAATAGTATTAGCGATCATAATTTAAAAGATACTATTTTTAATAAGTTGATTACTAGTGGTGTTTTAATTAATGAATAGTGAAAAAAAGTAAATGACAAATATTGATGAATTTATAAGGAAAAATAAGTTTTATTTAAATCATATTTTAATTTGGTTTATTTATGCTATTTTCTTTTATGTGACAAGTCTTTTAACCCGACCTGAGGTTGGGTTTTTTGATACTTCTATGTTTCTTTTGCCCTTTATTGTCACATTTTATGTCAGCGTTTTTATATTAAATCTATATCAGCAAAAAGGTATTCTTTGGATTATTGCTTCATTCTTTATTGTATTTATAGTGATGGCATCACTTGGTTATTTATACATCTATTTATTTCTACCTAAGTTGACTGTTATATTATTTACAACACGTGATTTTAAGCCGTTTATGCAGGATGCTCTTCGCGGCTATGTCAGATTTTTCTCTTTCGCATTACTTTATTTTTACATACAAAAAACACTTAAAAATCAACTAATTGTAAGAAGGCTTGAGCAAGAGAAGGCACAAAAAGAGATTGAAAACTGGAAATTAAAACAGCAGGAACTTAAAGCTCAGAAGGAAAAGCTTCAATATGAATATGCATTCTTACGCTCTCAGATCAACCCTCATTTCTTACATAATACACTTAATACATTTTTCTCTGAGGCAATGCAGTTTTCGCCGGTTTTAGCTAATAATATACTCAAGCTCTCCTCAATAATGCGTTATTCCATGGAGTCGCTTGAGTTTGATAGTGGCAAAGTCAATGTTCGAAAGGAATTGGAACATCTAGAAACTCTTATAGAGATCAATAACTTAAGATTTGGTGAGACTCAGACCATTATCTATGACATAAAGGGGGAACTAAGAGGTCAAATGGTGCCACCGTTATCTTTTATTACGATTGTCGAAAATGCATTTAAGTATGGTGATATAAGCGCTAAGGAAAACCCTTTAATTATTAATGTTGTTTTACGTCCGAATGAAGTATATTTTTACTGTAAGAATAAAATAAGAAATGTCGGCCTTCAGCTAAGTTCTAATAACATAGGGATTTCTAATCTTGAGAAGAGGCTTGATGTGGCTTTTAAGGATAAGTATGATATGAAGGTTACTAAAGAAAATGATGTATATATTTTTGAACTAAGAGTATCTAACTAATTTATGATTAACTGTTTTATAATTGATGACGAGAGAGCAGCAGTCAATATTATAAAAAATTATGTTTCTCGTGTAGATAGTTTAAATCTTCTTGGCGAGTCAATAGATCCTCAAGAAGGTTTAAGGCTAGTTAATGAACTAAAGCCGGATCTTTTGTTTTTGGATATTCAAATGAACAAAATGACCGGAATTGAGTTGGCTTCATTGATTAAATCTAATACTAAGATTATATTTTGTACTGCCTATTCCGAATTTGCAGTTGAAAGCTATGAATTGAATGCAGTTGATTATTTAATGAAGCCTATATCTTTTGACCGGTTTTTAAGGGCTGTAAAGCGCTTTGATGATTCTGGCGGTAATTCTGTTCAGGATAATGGCATTTCTGGTGACTATATTTTTATTCAGACGGAGCAGAAAGGTAAGATGGTCAGGGTAAGATTTGATGATATAGAATTTATAGAAGCGCGCGGCAACTATGTTGCTATAAATTGTGGCTCTAAAACGCTAATGACTTATGGAACAATGCGCGATATTGAACAACAATTAGCCTCAAATAAATTTATTAGAATTCACAAGTCGTACATCGTTCCCATAGATAATATTAGCAGAGTTGAGAAAAACTTTGTTACTCTTGCGCGTTCTAGTAAACAAGTTATAATAAGTAGAACCTACCGGGAGGTGTTTATGCAAAAAATAAAGAGTAGTACACTACTCTAGTTCTCTTGATACATATAAAGTCTCATTTTTCTAATAGGTTGTTTTATCTTATTAGAAACTAGATTTCTAGTTTTAAAAAAATTGGCAATGAATGTATTTAGCTAGAATAAGAATTTTAAATATAGAATAGTGTTATTCAAATAATATAAAACAGCTAAATAATTTGATAGTCTACCTTGGTGATTATTACGACAAAATAATGTTGTTGTAGCAGTTATCAAATAGATTAAGTTGATTTTAAGAACATTTAAGGCTAGTCCTGGGAAGATTATTGCAACAATAGGAATATCAGCTATAAGTTCGGCAATATTCTTTTTTACATCCCTTTTTTTATTTTACGATGCTAGTGCACAGAGGGAAGATAGTATTGACACAAAAATATCCTACAAGTCTGCTGCTAAATATCTATCAACAGTACAGTCTAAATCCACCCACCTCCAGCAAAACATTGACAAAAAGACTCGCCAGGCGGTTGATAAATTAAAACGTCAAGAACTCAGGATTGCAAAAAAACTGATGGGGAAAGATTCTGCGGCTGCTAAAATGCTCATCAGGGATATTGAAGCGAAGTATGGACAACTTGATGTATCAGTATCATCACAATCAGTTCAAAAATATATTCCAGAGCTGGATTCTTTATCTACCTCTTTGGCTTTTTTAAAGCAGCTTCCCTCAGCTACTCCCTCATCTGGTTTAACTACAAGTAGTATAGCTAATTCGATTGAGCAAGTAGATAAACTAAATAAAGCCTTTTCCAGTTCCTCATATGCCGAGTCGTTTCTCAAAGACCGAAAACAGGCTTTAAAACAACTTTTGACTAAATACCCATTGGGCAAGCAATTAAAGCGCGTAAATAAGCAAGTTTATTATTATTCCCGGAAGGCCCAATCATACAGGGAGATGTTGAAGGATAAGAAAAAAATAGAGCGTAAGGTGTTGGAGGTGCTTGCTAAACAAAAAGCATTTAAGCAGTTTATGAGTAAGCATAGTATGCTTGCTAGTCTCTTCAGAATGCCTGATTTAGAGGATAATTCATCGCTCGACCTCGCTTTGGCCGGTCTGCAAACTCGCTCTCAGGTTACAGACCTCATTCAGCAACGGCTCGGGGCTGCAGGTCCTAATGCTACTCAGCAGTTTAATAATAATATGCAGTCTGCTCAATCACAGCTTGCACAGCTAAAGGATAAAATGCAAAAGCTTGGTGCCGGAAGCAGCGATGCTGAGATGCCGGAAGGCTTCACGCCTAATAGTCAAAAGACTAAGTCTTTTTGGCAGCGATTACAATATGGAACCAATATTCAATCCCAACGAGCCAATGGTGTTTTTCCGGTTACAAGCGACATAGGCCTCTCGGCAGGGTATAAGCTTAACGATAAAAGCATTATTGGAGTTGGAACCAGCTATAAACTTGGGTGGGGTCGAAGCATTCAAAACATGCGCATTACGCATCAAGGGGTTGGGCTGAGAGGATTTTTAGATTGGAAAATTAAGAAATCTATTTGGATCAGCGGGGGCTATGAAATGAATTATCGGTCACAAATAAATGATTTTACGCAGCTACAGGATTATTCACAGTGGCAGAGAAGTGGACTAATTGGGCTTAGCAAAACTATTCCCATAAAAACGAAGTTTTTCAAAAACAGCAAGGTGTTGTTGTTGTGGGATTTTTTGAGTTATGAGCAGCGTCCGAGAACGCAGCCAATAATATTTAGGGTTGGGTATAATTTTTAATTCATTGAAACTATACATATGAAAAAAATCGGAAGACTAGTTTTTTGTTTCATTTTATTACTAATCACTCATAATGGGATGACACAGGGAGGTGGGACGTCTCCTACTAATAGCTTTAAGCCCACACCTGATTTCTTGGCAAAAATGGGTGAGATTCTACCTAACGCCCCTAATACGGCTGCTATAGAAAAGTTTGGAGGAATTGATATTGAGATGAATACTGGAGTGGTTAAAAAAATGATTCAATTAAGGCCATTTACAAATGGGAAGGTGTCTGTCCCTTTAAGTTTAGGGTTTAGTTCTATGGGCTTAAAGGTAAACGAACATCCTACTAGGGTTGGAGTAGGTTGGCATTTTTCTGGCGCAGGGTTAATTTCCAGAGTTATTTATGGGAATGATGATCTTATTGCAGAACGATATGTGCCAAATGTTTTTATTCAACCAAATGAAGAAGAGACATATACAACTACATATGCTTATAAGTTGAATAACGAGGGGAATCGAGATGCAAGTCCTGATATATTTAATTACAATTTTGGACAATTTTCTGGGAAGTTCATATTTGAGAATAATGGTACAATAAGACCATTATTGGCAACTAACGTAAAATTCTTTTATAATCCAAGTCCTCAGTCTAGCGGAGAGTGGAAGTTTAAGGCAATAACACCAGATGGAACGCAATACTTTTTTGGTGCCTCTGGTGCTGTTGAATCAACAAAAATTGGTGCAACGAGATTTTTTAATGATTATATTCCTAATGCTTGGCATCTAAATAAAATAATTGACCCACTGGGTAATGTAATTAATTTTTTATACCAAGAGCAAATTTACGGTCCTATAATCTGCGATCTTGAAGAGACGTTAGTAGTTAATCCAATCGATTGTGCAACGCCGTTTTGTCCATCTGAGCAAAACTCGACGCCTCCCAATCTTTGTATTGGTAATAATAACACAATGCGATATATGACTGCTAAGACACAGCAGTTAATCGAAATAAATGATGGCGATGGAGATAAGGTAATTTTCTCTTATACAACCCAGGGTTACCCGGAGATGCTACTTGATTCCATTAGATATTTCATTAATGGAACATCTCTTATTCGGAAATATCATTTTACCTATAATTATGTATATCCGTCTGGCGGAAGCGAGCTTCCATTTCTAAGCTCAATAATTGAAAAAGGTCCAGATGGGTTAGCTATCTCCCAAGGATATAGTTTTAGTTATTACTCAAAAGAACTTACACCCAAGCGTTTTAGTTTTTCTCAAGATCATTGGGGGTTCTTTAACGGAAAGTACAACTCAACGCTAATTCCTACTCCAACGGATCAGCAGATAGCTGCAATGTTTCCGCTTGCCACTGCCAATCGAGAGGCTGATTCTACTTACGCAGTAGTGGGCCTTTTAAAAGAGATAAACTACCCAACTGGAGGGAAAGATATAATTACGTATGAGTCTAATCGGTTTTCAGAACTTAAGGACTTAAATGGGTACGAAACACTTTCTCAATCTGTTGTGGGGCAGCAAGATTTTACTTATAACTCTTCTTCTGGCGTTTATTTCCAAATAGGGTATGCGCCGTTGATTCGGCTAGATATGTCTTGTTATTATACAGTATCTGGGGCGCCAGCGCCACATCCCGGTGGAAGAATTAAAATTAAAAACCTTTCTACTAATCAGGTAGTTTATGAAAAATTTATTTCACCTCCCAGTTCAGGGACTTATAGTACTTATGAATTTACATCTCTGCCTGCCGGTGATTATATGATGTATGTTGAATCACAAGGAATATATGTACAGACAACTTGCTCTTTAACCAAACGAGTTGGCTTAGTTGCTAATATGCAGATCGTTGAATCAGTGGTGGGCGGAATGCGGGTTAAAAAAGTTATCACTATGGGGTACCCTGATCGTGGTGATATGACAAAAAGATATTACTACGGGACCCTTCCTAATCGAGAAAAATCGTCTGCAGTATATTTTTCACAGCCAAAGTATTTTACTCCTTTTTCATATGCAGATGGAGTTTCTGGAAGTTACTGCGAAGGTTTGTTGTGCGGGGTAATACCACAGTATAACATTATGCACTCGTCATCATTAAGCCGATTATATGTTTCGGACGGTAAAATATTAGAATACACATCTGTAATTGAAAGTATTGGTGGGGATAATTATGAAAACGGAGCAATTGTTCATGAGTTTAACGTAGCTGAAGATAATCCTGCACAAATTATCAGAGGACCAGTAGCCCATCTCATTTCACCGTATACTAACAGTTCTATATGGGCTCTTGGAGAAATATCTACTACTACCTATAAAAATGTTTCAGGCTCATTAGTTAAGACGCTGAAAAAAGAGTATACTAACTACATTGATCCAAGAAAAACTATTGACAACTATTACTATTTCGTCAAAGAGAATAAACCTTTATGGTGTGTGCAAATTAGCGGTAATGAAGTAGTTGGGCCTTATCCGGTAGTTCATAGAAATATTCAAATGACAAGATATTACCTTACTTCAGTTTGGAAGTACTTAAAGTCTGAAAAGGATTATCAATATGACGAGAATGGTACAAATCCTGTTGTCACACAAGTCGATTATACTTATGATGATCTTAACTACCTGACTCTTACAAAAAGAACATTCACAAATAGTAAGGGTGAAATATTAACAGAAAATTTTACCTACCCTCATAACAATGCTAGTGGCAGCCCATATGGTGATATGGTGGCACGTAATATGGTAGAAACTGTAATTGAGCAAGTAACTTCAATTACAAATTCACAGTACCTAAATAAGGAGCTAAGTAGGGTAAAAACAAATTATGCAATTTGGCCAGGCAATAGTAGCCTTACTCCATCTACATTTATAAGTCCTTCGTATGTAGAAAAATCCATTGAACAAAATACTCTTACTACTGAGTTAGTAATTAATAATTACGATAATAAGGGAAATATTCTGCAGACTACTAGTAAAAAAGACGGAGTAGTATCATATGTGTGGGGGTATAAACAAAAATATCCAGTTGCAAAGATTTTCGGTAAAAGTTATTCTGATGTAATTGTGCAAAGCGGCATTAATGAGGCTACGCTCAATACTTCTACTATGCCTGATGAACAGTTGGTTCAGACTGAAGTTAACAAGCTTAGACAACTAGTTAACTGTCAAGTTACCACAAGCACATATCGTTATCCCTATGGTATATCAAGAAGCTCTGATTTAAATGCAAGAAATACCTATTACGACTATGATCAGTTTGGAAGACTAATTCACATTCGTGATCATGACCAGAATATACTGAAGAAGTTCTGCTATAAGTATAATGGTCAAATTGAAAATTGTGCTGGATCTTGTGTTTCTACCGCTGCCAACTGGGTTTCTACAGGCAATACAAGGTGTCAGCAAACGAACTGTACATACACAGGTTACCAAGAATATGAGCAGACAGATAATAATCCCTGCAGCCCTACTTATAATCAAACTCAGTGGCTATTGGGAGGATATAATCCATCTGTATGTTCTGTTGCTAGCGGGGGAGTAAACATCACCTATCAAAATAACGTCTCATATGCAATGGGATTCCCCAATTCCGTGGGTTGGGTAATTACGTATACTAACCGTGTTACCGGAGTAGTGTATTCGTTCAATATTCCTAGCTCGGGCACTGGATCTTTGGGTTGCATACCTGCGGGTTCTTATACAATTACAGTATCACGACCCAATAACAGTTGGCTGGTATTGTTCAATATTGGTTGCCTGACAACTTCAGGAACCTCCGCCACATTCGGAAAAGTGAGTGTGAGCTCTACTTCTTGTAATACTATTATTCTTAGTGACGATATGTTATAAAATATAAAAAGTATGATTTTATCAGTAATCTCTTTATGGTTAGGACTTTTTTTTGGAAGCTCAGGTGTTTATGACTTTTCATTTGTAACAATTGAAGGTCAAACAAAAAATATGTCAGCTTATCAGGGTAAAAAAATCTTGATAATTACACTACCCACTCAGCAATCATCTGGGGGAGACTCTTTGCTTTTTTCTCTAGATACCCTCGCTCGTAATAATAACAATTTGTTGCAGGTTTTAGCTGTTCCTTCTATTGAAGATGGGTTTAATACAGGTAATAAAGATGAGTTAAGACAATGGTATCGAAGTAGGCTTGGTAGTGATGTAGTTATACTGGATGGAATATATACTCGAAAATTATCTGGTTTTAACCAGCATGGCTTGTTTAGGTGGTTAACTCATGAGTCAGAAAACGAACATTTTGACTTAGATGCCAATGAACCAGGGTCTAAGTTTTTTATCTCACCATCAGGTGAGCTATATGGCGTCTTAAGTCCTGCTACACGTATATGGGGACTCTCTGTACAAAAAACAATCAGGCATTAAATAATTGATGTTTAAAATTAGTAATATGAAATTAAGGCATACAGCTTTTTTGGGGATAGCTATTATCTTTTGCCTAGCGTATCAAATCCGACTTGAAGCACAGCCCTATTCTACCTCTACTCCTCTTAATCATATTAAGTCATGGGTCTCATATGCTCCAATTTCTGATTGGACTACACTCATGTCTAGACCTACAAAAGATGTATTGTTGACTACGCAATACTTTGATGGTTTGGGGCGAGAGTTGCAAACAGTAGTCAAAGAAGGAAGTTTAGAGACCAATACCAGTCTTGTAAAGGATATGGTTACTGCTAACGTGTATGATAATTATGGAAGGGAGGAGTATAAATATTTGCCTTTTGCGTCGACTGAAAATAATGGGTCTTTCAAGTATGATCCATTTTCGCAACAGCAAACTTTTATGCAACAGCAATATGGCTCTCAAGGTGAGTCCTATTTTTATTCAAAGTCAATATTTGACGGCTCTCCGGCGAACAGAGAAATAAAAAACCTTCCTGCGGGAAATAATTGGGTCGGGTCAAACAGGGGTGTTGAAAAAAAGCTATACACCAATACTACTGCTGATAGTGTAATGATGTTTTCTGTTAGTTCCTTTGTATTTAATGGAGCATTTGCCAGCTACAGCACTTATACCGGAACAAACTCTGGTAGATACCCAAGCGGGAGTTTAGCTAAATTAATAACCAGTGATGAGCATGGATCACAGGTTGTTGAGTTTTATGACAAGGAGGGCAAGCTACTTTTGAAAAAAGTTCAAATTGATAAATCAACAGGGATTGCCGATGATGGTTTAGGGCGTGGTTATGAAGGATGGATTTCTACGATTTATATATATGATTTATCCGGACAACTACGCTGCGTTGTTCAGCCGGAGGGAGTGAAACAACTGAGACAAGCCGGTTGGCAGTTTACTACTGATATATTGGATGAGCAGAGCTTTCGGTATGAGTACGATCAAAACGGTCAAATGGTAGTTAAAAAAGTACCCGGCGCCTCTGCTGTTTATTTGGTATATGATAAGCGCGGCCGCTTGGTAATGACTCAGGATGGCAATATGAGAAATGCCAATAATTGGATGGTTACAAAATATGATAGCTATAATAGGCCAATTGAGACTGGTATTTGGGTTAGCGGTACTAGTTTGTTAAGTCATTTATCAAATGCTAGCAATTCTGAGGCATATCCGGTAACGACCGGATCTTATACTTTACTTTCTATTACTCACTATGACGATTATTCAGGTTTGCCATCTGGGCTTTCTGATTATCTAACCACTTGGAATAATAATTTCTCAACAAACTATTCGAGTTGGCCTTATCCCCAAAATCCAGTAAAAACGCAAAATATCAAAGGGAAGGTAGCTTGGACACAAACTCGCGTATTGGGAACGAGTAACTTCATGTATTCTGTATCCTACTATGATTCAAAAGACCGAGTAATTCAAACTCAAACTACAAACCTTGCCGAGGGGCTTGATGTAGTTTCTACGCAGTACACCTGGGCTGGCCAACCCTTTATGGTTGTTCAACGACAGCAAAAACTTGGTGCTAATACTACAGAAAACATCCAGGTTACTAAATACCTGTATGATGATTTGAACCGTGTAGCTTCCATACGAAAAACCGTTACCACAGTAGTTGGTGGGATTAGTCAAACAATCCCTGAAATTGAGATTGTAAAAAATGAGTATGACAGGTTGGGTCAATTGAAGAACAAGAAATTAGGAAAGAAAAAAGAGGCTTCAGGTAATTATGGTTCTGAGGCTCTGGAAAGTATGGAGTACGACTATAACATCCGGGGTTGGTTATTGGGGGCTAATCGCGATTACGCCAGGGACGCTAATAGCAATAATTACTTTGGTTTTGATCTGGGGTACGATAAAGTAAATAATAATTTAATAGGGGGCCAGCAATACTTAGCTCCTCAGTTTAATGGAAACATTAGCGGTATGGTATGGAAAAGTAAAGGGGATGGGGAGAAAAGGAAATATGACTTTGCCTACGATGCTGCTAATCGGCTTTTAAGAGCTGATTTTAAACAATATACAAACGGTAGTTTTAGCCAATCGGCAGGAGTTAATTATGACGTAAAAATGGGCAATGGTATATCTCCGGAAACCGCCTATGATTACAATGGAAATATTAAACAAATGCAACAGTGGGGGTTAAAGGTTTTTGGTAGTCAGCAAATTGACAACCTTCAATACCAATATTTGAGTCAAGGAAAGTCTAATAAATTAGCCCGGGTAACCGATGGGGTAACAGGAGACAACAATCTTAGTGATTTTACTGACGGAAGTAACACGGGCACCGATGATTATAGTTATGACGTAAATGGTAATATGGTATCTGATTTAAACAAAAACATCAGCAGTATTATTTATAATCATCTTAACTTACCACAGCAAATTAATGTGACAGGAAAGGGTTCTATAAGTTATGTATATGATGCGGGGGGTAATAAATTGCAAAAAATAACTAATGAATCAGGAGCTAGTGTAGTATATGCTGGATCAACCTATGCGGGAGTATCGATTACAACCACTACAAATTATATAGCAGGAGTGATTTATGAGTCTAAGACATATAGCAATGCTACGTTGCAAAATGCACTAGGGTATACAGACAAGCTTCAGTTCCTGAATTTTGAGGAAGGAAGAATACGGCCCATTTATGCTGGTTCCCAAAACACATTCTCAGGGCTTAGCATAGACTACATGCTCAAAGATCATTTAGGAAACGTCAGAATGTTGCTTACGGATGAAGTATTAACAACTCCATATCCTGCTGCTACCATGGAGCCGGCTACGATTGGCGACGAGTCTAAAATTTACTCCAATCTAACCAGTACACAAACCGACAAGCCGTCCTGGTTCAACGACCCGCTCTACTCTGCGAGTACCAAGGTAGCTCGTCTTAAAAATGCTGCCGGAAGTGCCAAGGTGGGCCCCAGCATTATTTTAAAAGTTATGGCTGGAGACACCTACAATATTCGGGTGACCAGCGGATGGAGTAGCCCTAATTCCCCCTTTAATTATAACACAGGGGTACTAACTGATTTATTAAATCAGCTTATTAACGGCCTTCCTTCGGTAAGCGGCGGTAAGGCGACCACCTCGGATTTACAAAATCTAGGTACAGATCTCAATGGCAGCCTCTCTTCGTACATCAATCAATTGCCTTACAGTTCCAGTACCCCTAAGGCGTATTTAAACTGGGTACTATTAGATGAGCAGTTTAAGATTGCTAAAAACCAATATGGGTCTATTATAGCCAGTGGCTATAGTGGATTTGATGCTGTCGATGCTAATGGGGTAATGAAGACCCACGTATTATCTAATCTTCCTGTAGCCAAGAGCGGCTATTTGGTTATTTACACCAGTAATGAGGCAAGTAACATAGATGTGTATTTTGACAATCTACAAGTAACCCACACCCGGGGACCCATATTAGAGGAGACCCATTATTATCCGTTTGGGTTGACGATGGCGGGGGTTAGTACTTCTTCAGTAAATACCGGGAGCCCTAATAATAAATATAAATACAATGGCAAGGAAGAGCAGCGAAAGGAATTTATAGACGGCTCAGGTTTAGAATGGTTAGATTATGGAGCGAGAAAGTATGACAATCAGATAGGAAGATGGATGAGTGTTGATTCCAAAGCAGCCGATGCACCTAGTTGGTCGCCATACAGAGCGCTCTTTTGTAACCCAATACGATACGCCGACCCAGACGGTCAATGGGAATGGGATGCAACAGGAAATCTTATAGCACAGAAAGGAGACAATTCATATTCAATGGCTAAGTTTTTAGGAACAAGCCAAAGTAATGCAATGCATATACTAAACAAAGGTGGAGTTACTGCAAATAGTAAAGGCGTTTTGAATTTGAAAGAAGGACAATCTTTCGCAAAAGACAATTTATGGGTAGGTACAAAATCTGCAAGTGGCCCAGTTGTAAATAATACTAAAGAAGCAACTGCACATTATTATACAGGCAATGGTGCAGCAGCAGATGTAGGCGACCAATCAACAAGGGAACTTTTAAGTTCTGATAAATTTCAAGCTAAACATAAAAAAATAACTTCCGAACAAGTTGGATCAAATGGGGATTTTTCTGTTAATATGACTGGTTCTACCTTTCACATAGGAAACACAAATGTAGATTACAGTGTTAGCGGAAATGGTAAATCAAGTTCCGTAACCTATACTCTGTTTGCAAGAGATGGTTTTTGGGACCCCGATTTTGTAGATGAAAAGGCTGATAAATTTTTAAGGGATAAAATAGGAGTTAGTCCGTTTGGTACATCTTTGATACCTGATCAAAAGGGGCCTAATTTAGAAAGAGGTGGTACACCATACGATTATAAAACAAGAGCAAGAACATTCTTTTTCAAACCAGTTGAAGAAAAGAAATAATTTGATAGGTTATGAAAAAGTTGTTTCCTATTATTATTTACGGTTTATTCTTTTGTATTTCAGTATTTTGTTTTATAAAGTACGATAGTGAAAGATTTGATTATGGCTGGCAATGTAATTTTTGTAATAAAAAGCTGCCGTATAATTTAGTACATAAATTTTATAATGATTATCCACAGAATTTTATTTTGTTTGATGAAGATGATTTTGAACTGGTTGGGGTTGGGTTTAAATACTATACCAATAGCTTTACAATCAAAGATTTTTTAGGTTACGGTTACAATGATACTTCTGTAATTGTGAAATGCACAGACAGCCTAAACGCAATTAAATATCTAATTTCATACGAAACAAAGTATAAGAGCAAAAAAGGTAATTCCGAAATAAGTTTCAAGGATTTAAGCAATAGTGATTTTGAAAAGGTAAACGAGAAATACAATTGGGTTGTATTTAGTCACGAAGAAGCTCAAAAAGTTACTTTTAAAAGGTTTTTATCATTCATCGGAGCTTTACTCTCATTAATTTTAGTCGCTTGGAGATTATTTAAGTTAAGAAGCAAGAAAGTCGCCAACTAGGTGGCTCTTTGTCGGGCATTAATATTTTTTCACTGTGTCTAAGGTCAATAAGATTAACAAATAGTACATGTAAGCACCCCTTATAACACGCAGTTGTAAATTTATGAATTTCGACTAGATTTATATCGGCATTCCAAAAATTCGAAATAAATGTTAAAAATAGTATTATAAGGAGCTTCTGAAAGATTTTTTAATTGATGAAACCCTTAACCAATATACCTTTCGAACAATATTATTATTATCCGTTTGGGTTGACGATGGCGGGGATATGTGGTAAGTCGCTTACTAATACCCCCTTAAATAGAAATAAATTCAATGATGGGACAGAGCTTGAGAATAGTGAATTCAGTACTGGCTATGGTTTAGAAATATATTCTACTATATATAGAAGTTATGACCCCCAATTGGGACGCTTCCATCAAATAGACCCACTGGCAGATGTAATAAACGACCATACACCTTATGCATATGTACTCAACAACCCCTTAATATTTAATGATCCATACGGACTCGATACTACTAATGGCAAAACCCCAAAACCAAATCCAGAACCTGGAGATATATGGATAAATGATAATGGGCAAAGTCAAATTTTTGATGTAGATAGGGGTTGGGCTTCTCAAATTGAATTGACTGCTGTTATGCTCAGTGATAGGAATTCCGAATCTAGCGACGAAGAGGAAAGTGGGGAATCTAGTTTTTTAAATGATGGATTATGGGCTTTGGGAATTGGACTCAATGTTGGGGAGGCAATGAGACAAGTTCACGGAAGCTTCATATTTAAAAAACCACTACAAAATGTTGAAAAAGAAATTGGAAGAGGGATGTTCGTTTTTGCTTCAACAGGAAAAACTTATAGCCAGAGATTTAGAGGGAATCAATATATAAACTCAAATTCTGTAAGGAAAAGTTTAAGCACTGCAAAATTTGTAAAAAATTTTGGGAAAGGGCTTACAATTCTAAGTATTTCAACCACTTTGGGATCTTATTTAAGTAGTGATAAAAACGGGTCTGACAAAGCAAGATTAATTGGGTCTTTGATTATTACTAGTACTGCGCCCATACCAATAGTTGGTCCAGTATTATCGATAGGATTAGGACTTGCAGACAGCTTTGGTGCTTTTAATGGGATTTATGATTATTTTAAAGAATAACTATGGACTTGATATTTATTTTAATTGGTTTGAATGTCCTTATTATATTTATGTATAAGGAAGAGTGGCTTTATGTTAAAAAATCAATGTATATCATATTTTTATTCAACCTAATTTTATTTATCATAGCTAGTATTTTAATTTCAAGCAATGGAAAATATCCTAAGGCTTTGCATGTACTCAAAATGCCCCTAGTTTCCGCTTTGATATTTTACAGTCTACATCAAAGCTTTATAAAAATATATAAACGAAATCCAAGCAATACTTTTTGGGAGTTTGGACAAAAACCAACACAGGACGTTGTTTTTAGTATTTTAGTATGGATAATAGGTATAGGGGTACCTGCCTTAATTTTTATTAAATAATAATTTATAAAACAGATTCAGTTTTTAATTGTGTCGGCCCAGCATTATTTTGAAAGCCATGGCTGGATACACATATAATATCTGGGTAACCAGCGGCTGGAGTAGCCTTATTCCATTCCATAATTATAACTCAAGGATACTTACTGATTTTTTAAATCAGCTTGTTAATGGATTTCTTTCAGCAAGTTGAGATAAAACAATCTCCTCCTGTTTACAGAACTCAGGTACAGGTCTCAATGCCAGCCTCTATTGGTATATAAATCTACTGCCTTACATCACCAGTATCCCTAAAGCGTATTTAAACTGGGTACCATTGGATGAGCAGATTAAGATTGCTAAAAACCAGTATGATGAAATTGTTGCCAGTGGCTAAAGCGGATTTGATGCTGTAGATGCCAATGTGATAATGAAGACCTACGTGTTGTCTAATCTTCCTGTTGCCAAAAGTGGCGATTTGGTTATTTACACAAGTAACGAGGCAAGTAACATAGATGTATATTTTGACAATCTGCAAGTAACCAACGTCGGAAGTATTAGCGAAGGTCTATAATTGTTTATTTTACTTGAAATTAATTAGTACATAGAATATATCATCTGTTAAATTAATTCATTTATCTATTTTGTATTTTAAAGGAAAATGGAAAAATCTATTTTATTTTTAAAAGAATTTGAGCTGTTCATTAGATCGTCCAAGACCGGAAGAAGGCGAATGCCATAAGGCAAAAAGATAACAAAAGGCACTTTGACACAATATCAATGTGTACAGAATCTTATTCGAGATTTCGAGTATAATCAAAGTTGTGTTTTACGAATTGTGCCACTTAAAAGAAATTCTGCCAGGCAAATACAAAAAGAAAAGCTTTATTGGAAAAGCACTATAAAATCTTTATTACAATATTTATACCGTGATAGGAGATGCTACGATAATTATGTTTCAGGTGTATTGAAGGTAATAAGATCATTCTTTCGATACATAGAAATTGAGAAGTCAATTTATGTAGGAGCATTTTATAAAGCATTTCGAGTCCCCTCAGAAGTGTTTGCCCCTGTTGTATTAACACCCGATCAACTTAGATTTTTAATTTGCGACCGACCTTTTGAAAACTCATTAACAGGATCTTTGAAAAACATTAAAGACATATTTGTTTTTGGATGCACAGTTGGGCTAAGGTTTGGTGACTTGATGAAACTAAAGCAAACAAACCTGCAAAAAATTAATGAAGAATACATATTAATAACTAATACACAAAAAACAGGGGTACAAATTAGGATTAACCTCCCTAATTATGCTATAGATATTTTAAATAGACATCGAAAGAATTCGAAAACATATTTATTGCCGAGAATTTCAAATACTAATTTTAATATCCAAGTTAAAAACTTAGCTAGAAAAGCTGGCTGGGACTACTATTTCCCCAAAATCAGGCATAAGCTAGGGAAGCCTATTGAAATAAAAACCAGCAAGAATGACACTTATAGATTTTACCATCATATTACAGCGCACTCGATGAGAAGAACAGCTATTACTAGTTTATTAATGCTAGGGTTAGAGGAACATATAGTTAGAAGAATTTCTGGACATGCGCCGGGGAGTAAGGAGTTTTACAGATATGTTAACATTTCACAAGATTATTTAAATGATAAATTAAAAGATGCTTATCAAAGATTAGTGGAAGATAGAATCTAGATGCTGAAAATATACGAGATTAGATAATTTTTAGTTTCATGTGGTATTAAATCATAAACACCATTTGGTATCATTTTATCTTTCCCACTTTCGATTGTTGCAGGACCTCCGGGCTCTACAGTGTAACCGTTTACTTGTTTATCAACAGTTGATTTATATTCTCCGTCAGAAAAATCTTTATCCTCATCTGTACGATTTTATATAATTAAACCCCCGACTTCTGTAGAATTATTTTTTTAATTATTTGAGCGGCCTTCAAATAAAATACCTCCCCAATTTAGCAAAATTCACAAATCAAAAACTTTCTATTAAAAGCGGTACTCACAATCCCCGCCATGCCTAAAGTGCCTAATGATATTTCTGCATTGCCTGATAAAGAAAGGGATTACATTATTTACAATATCGACGGACTTATGAAATCTGCAAAGCAGCAAGCTCTGTAAAAATAAAGCCTCGTGAGGGGGTTTATTTTTTAACTGTTTACTACTTCTTCATCTAATCGTCCTGCAAATATTCCCTTTTCAAGATGTGCAATTGTAAGTACTTTATTAGTTTTCTTTTTTTTGCCTGTAAATGTTCTTATAATTGCTGGCAATATTTTATCTCCTTCACCATCAAAATAATCTGCGGCCATAAACTTTGTTACTTCAACATTAAATGCTTTACTGTAAGCAATTAAAAAATCTACAGCATCATCACCTGTTACGCCTAAATCATTTTCTACTTGAGTATCTCTTGTTACTTCAGCATCTTCAACACCCGTTTGTTTAATAACAAAGGATTTCAACTTATCAAAAAGTTCACTACTCATTTGATTTTAGTTTTTGAATTTCTGATACTTGCTTTACTTTAATTCTTTTTATCTTCTTGTTGTGTACAAGTATTACACTGTTTGTTACAAAATAATTATGGCTTCCCTCAACTTCAATATTATAAACCATCACCACTTTACTTAATTCTATAACGCTTTTCACTTTAATCGATGCTTTGTTATCCGAAGATTTTAGCACATCATCTTTTTGTAAATCCTTTACTTTTATCCATCCTTTTCCAATAACATAAAATGGATGCTCTGCGGTTACATTAATAATCTCATTTCCTGCTTTGAGTTCGTAAATGCCTTGTGTTCTTCGACTTAGTATATTAATAACTTTACTTAATTCTACCACATCTTTATCAAAATTGTAGGAATAAACTAAATCACCAACCCTAATATTTTGAATAAGCTGATTACCGTCTTTTGTATATACTAACGTGCCTTTTTCAAAGCAAATATGCCATTCTGTATTCCACGAACCATCAGACCTGTAAGCATTAGATGCATTTTTCTTTTGCATTTCTATCACAAACTCTTTTATCTCTTTCCTATTATCATATAAATCTTTCCCAAATAAAACCCAACCAACACCGGGAGCAAGACGACCTAAAACTCTGCCCACAACTTTTGATGCTGTTTTTTTCGCTAATTGTTTACCAATCATGGGTGTAAGGACTTTTTGAGTAGCTTTTTTAAAGGCTGTACTTTTAATTGGTATCGCTTTTGATAGCGTCCAAGATGCTATTGAAGAACCTTCGCTTGAGCCCAATGCACCAACTTGTTTTAGTCTACTTAACTTTTGTCCTGACAATATTAAAAGCGGTCCAACAGGGCTAAGACCACTCTTTTTTGTTGCTGTAACTGTTACTGTACGTAATTGTTTAACTGGTACAGTATCTAATCCCATCGGGTCAATAAAATTGATTGGATTATTTCCTACATAAGTATAGGGACTTTCATCATAATGTACTGCAGAATTTTCCGCAGTAATAGCATTTACAGGGTTTAAAAATAAATTACCAACACTTTTTCTTGCTTCATTAATGTCTTCGTTTTCGTAATCATCTACTGAAGTTTCTTGATTATATTCTTTATCAAACTCATCCCAATACTCTCCCTCTACTAAAGGGTCTGGTGTGTGCCATCTTCCTATCTGATTGTCATACATTCTCGCTCCATAGTCTAACCATTCTAAACCTGAGCCCTCTGTAAATTCTTGTTGTTGCTCTTCCTTACCATTGTATTTGATTTTGTTTTGTAATGTACCCGCAGCTTTACTGCTTATCCCCGCCATCGTCAACCCAAACAGATAATAATGATTTTTGGTATAACTCTTGCTAGCTGTATTTTTTCTGGCATTCATACAGTAAGTGATTCAGTTAATTTTATTCAATTTTAGTGATATGTTTTAAGATTTGGTACTCATCCATAAGGTCAAATTTAGTAAGTTTATCGGCATGTGATCTACCGTAAAAATACTTATGCGCTAACTCTAATTACTTCATATCCTAATAAATAGCGTAAAGCTATTTTAAAACAAGTCACTGCCTGCTTAGTGAGACTAAACAATCAAACTTTTTAAAAGACACGTCAATGGTTAAATGGCTGAACGATTTGAATACCTTGCCCGATAAGGACAAAGAATATATTTTGTAGGCTCTTGATGGTCTGATTTAGTCCGCTATGCTGTAAGCTCTCTAAAACAAAAGCCACTCGATTATGTGGCTTTTGTTTTAGTTTACAAATCTAAATGTGTTTGCGGATTTATAAAACAAGTCATATTCTCTGTGTTTAATGTTGTATAAAAGAATTGTTGCTCGTCCTTTTCTTATAAATACATTTTTTCGGCTTTCTGTAAAATCTATTTTCTTTATGTCATGTTTAGATTTCTTAAGCGTTATCCCACTTTGAATAAACCTCTGCAACTCATCCTGCATAGGAATATACATCGTATCTCCAGATACATTCTTTTCTAAATCTACTCGGATAAAAAAGACTTGGTTGCTAGCATAATAAATACTAAAATCTGTAGAACCTGTTAATTCATAGTATTTAATGCCTTTGGGTAAAGTAACCTTAAAGTGTTTTGGATATATTTTTTCGGTGTCTCTTGTTAAGCCAACGGTTGATGTATAAACAAGAATGTTGCTATCTGAATAAAAATCATAGTAGCCTTGTCGTACAGGCAAACTTTGACTGTTATTAACTTTATCTATGTATCTACCACATGATGTAAATACAAACAGACAAAGCAAAATGGATGATAGAGTAAATACTGCTGCTGATTTCACAGAATTTAATTTTATTTTTTATTAATTTTTTTAATTACATCTATAAAATCGCTGTACTTAACAGTTGTAATACCGCCGCCTGAGTTATAGAATCCCACTGTTCTGTTGGTTTCAACAGTATAAGTTCCGCCTATAGTATTAGAAGGTGATGGTATTACAGTTTGGGTATAACCCAAAACAATATTGGTTGTTCCTTCCTTAGTACCCTTTGTGTCGGCGTCTGAAGGTTTGGGAGTACCAACGTTTACTATCTCTCCATCTTTATTCTTTTCTAAAGGATGTGTATGAACATCATAATCATACTTGTCTCCTTGAGCTATTAAATCCCTTCTGGCTTCTGCTATCTGCTCCCCTTTAACTTCTCCTTCTGCACCCTCAATGGTTTTAGATATTTTGCCTTCCTTTCCAACTTCAAAATAACTTTCTTTACCGTTTGCCTCTGTTTTGGTATAAGCATCTTCCATTTTATTTGCTACTTCATTTGAAGGAACATTAATAGTATTTCCGCTTCCAATAGCAGCACTTACATCCGCTTCTTTTTTACTTGTCGTTAATACAAGAACTTTGTCAGTCTTGCCATCCTCTACATGCTTAACCATTTTCCCATTAAGATTATAATAATCAGTCAATGGTGCCATACCATCTGGATCTATAAATCTAATTGGATTATTAAAAGCATAATTATACAGAGACCATCTTCGCATTTTGTCAGCTAATGGGTCAACAGTGTGCCAACATCCTATTTGTGGGTCGTAGTTTCTTGCACCAAAATCGTAAAACTCCAACCCACTTCCATCGCTAAACTCTTGCCGTTGTTCTTCTTTGCCGTTATACTTGTATTTATTCTCAGGCTGTCCGAATGCCAATGCTTTGCTGGATACCCCCGCCATCGTCAACCCAAACGGATAATAATGATTTTGTTCAAAAGGCATATTGGGTAAGGGTTTCATCAAATGTAAAATCTTTCAAAAGGTGTTTACAAAACTATTTTTAGCATCTTTTTATTCGATTTTTAAAACCGTCTGCTTTTAAGAATACTTGCAGTTTTTATTAATAAGAAAGCAATTTACTTATTACAACTCTAATTGTTTATTCTGTGTTTTTTAGTGTTATTTCTAGTCTTCCCCCCCATTCCTCGATATATTGTTTTTCAGTTAGCGGACCAATCAAAAATTCCTCCTCTAATGCATATTCAGAGTCTTTTTTCATATTTATAATAAAGTACCTAACTAGTCCATTGCTCTCAGATTTGGCAACTATAAAACTATCTGTTACTCCAAATTCTGTTACATCGCCAGGTACTCTACCAATATAATCTCCAGTGCTTAGCTTTCGACTTATTATTAAGTGATTTCGCATGTCAACCCCAATTAGATAATATTTGTCTATTATGTTTTTTTCGTAGCTTAATGATTGACAAGAAATAAATAAAAAAAACATGCTAAAAGCCAAAATGGACTTTTTGTTATTTTTCATTACTCCCAAATTAATTTTAAAAAGTTGCTCCTACTATACTTGACACTGGGCTAAAAACTGGTGGTCTTTGACTTGTGATAACATTAAAACCAGAACTTGAAATTGGCTCCTGCCATATAAAAACTTGATTCATGTTTCCCATAGGTGTCCACTTACCCGGAACCCTTTCGTGTGAGTTTGCTAAGTGATAAAATGCAGACGTGCTACTTGTTGTATTACTTACAAAGAATAACAAATTTTCTCCTTTTTGATCTACATGAATATCGACTTTAAATGAACCAATAAATTGCTCAACCAAGTCAGTCCCAGCCATTAATAAACCTATTAATCCAAACTTACCGTCGTAGTTGGTCACACTAGCCCCTTTTAATGATTGGCCAGCTTTAAATTTAGTCAAGTATTTTTTATAAAAATATGCCCTTGCTAAATCAATTCTAAATGCATTCTGCAGTCTCTTTGTCATAGGATGGTTTGGTAAATAAATTCGATTTTCTGCTCCTAAGCCCATTGCCCAACTATCTAGTAAATCATTGCTCCTATCTTTGCTTATTGACAAAGGCCAATCTTTATGAGAAGCTATAGATCTAGGTCGATTATTTGGAAATTTTATGTATGGTAAAAATTGACCCCCAACTTTAGGCTTCGAAGTAAGAGTAACGTTTTCTAATACTTTGGGATTATCAGGAGAAAAGCCTGGTGTGCCAGTAGTGTCTGATATTAGGCCTAGGGGATCACTAAATATTATTGGGTTATTATTCCCATAAGCAAAGGGTGAATACTCATAAGCGGCATCCGCTAAAGGATCAATTTGCCAAAATTTTCCCAGTTGAGGATCTAAAGTTCTAAAAATTGTTTCATACAGATTAATATCAAATTTTTCATTTATTTCTGTGCCATTATTAAATTTATATCTATTTAAGGGGGTATTACTAAGCGACTTACTACTTATCCCCGCCATCGTCAACCCAAACGTATAATAATGATATTGTTTAAAAGGTATATTGGTTAAGGGTTCCATTAATTAGAAAATCTTTCAAAAAGCTGTTTAATATGCTAATTTTTGGCATATTTTCTACTATTTTGGAAAGTTTTTATACTCACATTAAGGCTAAAAAGCATGATTTCAAATTACAAATAATTAAAGTTCAAGGGGCAACTTTTATTCAAAAGGTTATTTTATGCATTTGAGTTATCAGGTAAGCTCAGCCCTCCTTTATCTAATCAAAAACCCTCATCACTCTCAGCATCTCCCCCTTCACTTTACTTGCCACAACTTTCGCATATACCTGCGTATGCTTAATGGAACTATGCCCAAGCATCTTAGCCACCGACTCCAATGATACTCCATTACTAAGCGTTACGGTAGTTGCAAATGTGTGGCGGGCCAGGTGTACGAATAGTTTTTTTTCGATACCGGCTAGTTTGCCCAGCGTCTTCAACCCTTCATTAAACTTTTGATTACAGGGAATTTCCCAGACAAAGTCTCTAATATCATTCGAGGGTGAATACTTCGCTAATATAGAGGCTGCTTTGGGTAATAGCGGAATAATACACTCCACGTGGGTTTTTGTTCTTGAGATTTTAATGTAGAAGGTATCGTCATTGTCTCTTAAAATATGAGACCGGTTTAGTTTTTTAATATCGCTGTACGGCAGTCCGGTATAACAGGCAAAGAGAAAGGCATCCCTTTTTAAGCTTTGAGATTCAGTTAATCCTTCAAGGTTTTCAAGGGCTTTTATTTCAGATAGATCTAAATATCCTCTTTCTCTTTGTTCCCGTTTCATGATATAAGAATCAAAAGGGTTTTCTCGGATACATCTGTTCTTTACGGCAGGTAATAATATGGCCTTTAAACAACACATCAGGGCGGAGCAAGAGTTGTGACTGTTTTGTTTTTCTCGTCTTAAATACTGGTAAAATCCATTGATGAAATCAACATCAATCTTACTTACGGGTATAGTACGATTGCCATGTTGAAATCGAATAAAATCTCGTAGATAGTTTAAGGTTCGCTTATACTTATACCAAGTTGTAGTGGCAATGTCTAAGCCGGTTCTTTTGACAATTTCTCTTTCTTTAATTTCTACATACTCTTGCAGAGTTTGTGGTGGAGCAATTTTCCCTTTCATTTCATTCACCAAGTCGTCTAACGTAAATTCTTCTCCCAAAAATTTGAGTCGGTTAAAGTGATGTTCTGCATTTGCCAGTATTTTATGAAGCTGATGATTAATGGAGCTGGCAGCGGGATAACGTCTGCTGACGGTTCGCTCTTCTTTCAACCAATGTTTGGAAGGGCAAGAGAGTCCGGTAAATACATCTTTGCGTTGCCCTCTGTAAATAATGCGAAACACAATGGGGCTCTCACCGTTTTGATTCGGTCTACTGGTTCTGATTTGAAAACTAAAGTAGATTTCTGTGGCTACTTTGGTGGTGGACTTCATAAACTGCTGTTTAAAGGTTTAAAATTCAACCCTTTACAGCGCTTTCAACAGTGCTAAATGATGCAGATTCATGCAGTTTGTGGTGTAGGCCGGGATCGCACCCCCAAAGTGCTCCGAAAGTACTCGGATAGGCTGCACTTTTCTGCTTTTATTTGCTTTTTCCTGCAAACAAAAAAGCCTGATAATCATGTAATTAATTGATTATCAGGCTTTTATAAGTGGTGTGGGGCGGGATCGAACCGCCGACACAAGGATTTTCAGTCCTTTGCTCTACCGACTGAGCTACCGCACCATCCAGTCTCATTTTCGGAGCGGATTGCAAATATAGGTGTCAAAAATCATCTAGGCAAGTCCTAAACAACATCAACTATCCTTAATGAGTCCTCCCTCTTGGTTGATTTCCGCTTGAATTAAAATTTGTGGGCAATTAAATTGCAACTAAATTACAGTTGCAAAATGTCGATCCATGAAAAGCTCAAAAATCGAATAAGAAGAAAACCCTCTGACTTTAGTTTTAAAGAACTTAGAACACTCTTAAGCGGGTTGGGATATATTGAGGAGCATGGTGGTCAGACTGGAGGCTCGCGGGTTACTTTCTATAATAACAAACTAAACCACATCATAAAGCTACATCGACCTCATCCGGGTAATATTCTAAAGGAATATCAGGTAAAGCAAATTTTAGATTCTCTTATTAACCAAAAATTATTATGAACAACAACTTACTATCCTATAAAGGTTTTTATGGGTCAGTCAATTTTAGTGCTGCTGACGAGGTTTTTTATGGAAAAGTAGAAGGTGTGCATGATTTAGTTTCATTCGAGGGGGCCACGGTTAAAGAGCTTAAGCAGGATTTTCAAAAAGCAGTAGAGGACTATATTTTGTTTTGTAAAAAGAGGGGGAATCCTGTTCAGAAGAGTTTGATGGGCTCATTCAATATTCGAATCAAACCGGATATTCATCAGCGGGCAGCGATTGTTGCTCTTCAAAAAAATATATCGCTGAACCAGTTAGTCCAGCAGGCCATTGAAAGGGAAATATCGTTGGTTGAAGAAAATAAAGAAAGCTATACTTCACCGCGCAGCATAAAGAGAAAGCAACCTCGTAATTCAAAGGGGTAAGCACATAAATCCAAACGTTCTTTTCCCGTACTTTTGAGCTCCCAACCCCCTCAAAATGCGGAAAAACCTCCTGCTCTCTCTGTTTTTTTCTCTTGTTTTTTTGACGGCCTGTAAAAAAGATGTTCCGGATAATGGCAACACCAATCCGCCGGTTCCAACGTTAACCGACAACGATCATATTCTTCCAGGAAATCCCACCAACGCGCAAACCAACGCATCATACACTACTAATTACTTAAAGGACTACGGGTATTATAAAATCAGTTACAATAGTGCTATGGGAACTCCTAATTGGGTGGCCTGGCATTTGCAAAGTGAGGATCTAGGATCTGCTCCCCGTCAAGATGATTTTCGTTCAGATAATACGTTACCCAGCGCGTGGTATCGAGTGGTAAGTACCAGTTACTCTGGTTCTGGATTTGATCGCGGACATAATTGTCCCTCTGCTGATCGTACTTCAACCATTGCGGCTAACTCTTCTACTTTTTACATGACCAATATGATTCCGCAAGCTCCTACGCTCAATCAAGGTCCTTGGGCAGGTTTAGAGGATCATATTCGTGCTAACATGATAGGTAGTTCAAATGAAGCTTGGATTTACATGGGTAACTACGGCAACGCAGGTGGAGTGGGAAGCAACGGACAGTTCTCTGTAATTGATAATGGCAAAGTTCGTGTGCCTTCAAAGGTTTGGAAAGTAGTAGTTGTTATTCCTAAAGGCAACAGCGATATCAGTAGGTTAGATCGTAATGCAACCGTGCTTTGTGTGAGTATGCCTAACGACAATCGATTATATACTACAGGTAACAAAACAGCATGGCGCAATTATATTATTTCCGTGAGTGCGCTTGAAATTGAGTCCACATCCAATGGCACAGCGCTTTCACTTTTCTCCAATATTCCAGAGGCTGAGCGTACCGTTCTTAAGTCAAAGATTTACCAATAGAACTTACTTGATCTCTTCGAAGAGTCCTGTTTGTTTATTCTTACGAACATTATTGCCGTAAAACCATCTTCCATTCATCGCTACATAGGTTCCGGCGGGGAGTGTTTGTGCAAAGGCGAGGGCACTTCCTAAATTGAATAATCCATCTGAGCTACCGAATTTAATTGGAATCATCGCACCAGTCAGCACAATAGTTTTTCCTTTTACTTTCTCTGCTAGTAAGCGGGCCGTTTCTGCCATGGTATCGGTGCCATGTGTAATAACTATTTGTTCTTCTTCACAACTGTTACACTGATGAACAATCAACTCGCGATCCTCGTCGGTCATTTCGAGGCTATCGATCATCATCAGGGTGCGGATTTCAACGGGGACTTTGCTGCGACCCATCTCCAATAGGTCATGCATATGGGTGTCCTTGAAAAATAATTGTCCGGTGAGCTCGTTGTACTCTTTATCGAAAGTGCCACCGGTAATAAGAATGCGGACGGCCATGTAGAAAAATTTATCATGAAGGTAGGGCAAGCCGCGGAGAGATCATTTAGTAACTTTGTGAAACAAAAAAGGCCCTTCCGTAGAAACGGACTGACCTCTAACGATTGCTTGCCATATGAAAATCTTGCGCCGGAGCGAAAGCGATAAATCGATTGTTAAGAACAGATACAAAACTAGCCAAGGAGCTAAGGCTTGTCAAATCAACTAATCGGGTTTTATCGCATGGCTAACGGGGGGTCAATCGTTCAAAACCCTTGTCCCACAAGGATTTTGGCATAACCAACTTATGATGTCCAACCGCGGAACTGACATATTATTTCAATTGATCAAGTCGCTTGAAAAGGCAGAAAAACGCCATTTTAAGCTCTATATCAAGCGCAGTTCCGGCAAAGCCGATCTCAAAGTGGTGCGTTTATTTGATGCGATCGATAAGCTTACTGAATACGACGACAAGGTATTGCTGAAAAAATTATCAGGGTTTACAAAACCGCAGCTTTCCAATTTAAAAAATCATCTCTATAAAGAAATTCTCTCCAGTTTACGCTTGTTAAAAAGCACCGATAGTATCGATTTACAGTTGAGTGAATTTTATGACAATGCGCATATTCTTTATAAGAAAGGATTGTTTCTGCAAAGTCTTCGTCTGATTGATCGAGCCAAGGAAATGGCAAGAACGAACCGGAAAAATAATATCCTGCCACAGCTCTTAGCACTAGAAAAACGAATTGAGAGTTTACATATTACGCGAAACATTCAGCATCGCGCCCACACATTAGCGGAGGAGGTCAATGAAGTAAATCTGCATATTGACAGAGTAGGGCGTTTATCAAATCTTTCGCTGAAGCTTTTTGCCTGGTATGTAGAACATGGGCATGCGCGTAATGAGGCGGACGAAAAAGATATTCGTGCTTTTTTGAAAGAGAGTTTACCTGCCGATGTTCATACGCTAGATGGATTCTATGAGCAGCTATATTATTTTCAAAGTATTACCTGGTATGCTTTTATCCGCCAGGATTTTCTACAATACTATCGCTACTCTCAAAAGTGGGTGGATTTATTTCGAAACAATCCGGAAATGATTCGGGTTGAAACGGGGCATTATATCAAAGGGATTCATCAACTTTTGAATGCACATTTTGATTTACGCAATCACAAAAAATTTAAAGAAACGCTTAGTTTTTTTGAATCAGTTTCAAAATTGACCCGAATACGGGAGAACGACAACTTCAGAGTTCAATGTTTCATTTACTTGAGCACCGCGCGTATCAATCAGCATTTTATACAAGGTAGTTTTACAGAAGGCGTAAGGATGATACCTTCCATGAAAAAAGAGTTGACAAAGAATGTTCTTTTTCTAGATACCCATCACGAGATGGTGCTGAACTATAAGTTTGCGATGCTTTATTTTGGCAGTGGAGATTTTGGGCGTTGTATTGATCATCTCCAACCCATTATTAATAGCAATACGTCTCTCCGATACGATCTGCAATGCTATGCGCGTTTATTACACTTGATTGCCCATTATGAACTGGGAAATGATATGTTGATGGAATCGCTGACCAAGTCAGTGTATCGATTTATGTCTCGTTTAAAAAACTTTACGGCAGTGGAAGAGGCTATGTTAAATTATCTCCGCCGTTCTATCACCCTTCGCCCACGGGAACTGGGTGCTGCGTTCAAGGACTTATTGGATCAGATCAAACACCTTGAAAAAAATCGTTTTCAAACCCGGGCCTTTGCCTACTTGGATGTAATCTCCTGGCTGGAAGCCAAACTCAGTGGAAAATCCATGGGTGAGGTGATTCGTGAAAAGTACCTGGCCAGTAAGCATCGCTAAATTATTCCACAACTCCTCGTACGGTCCTTTTTCCCTTTAACTTGCGCGCATGCAGGAATATCTCCAAGGTTTGAATGAAAGACAGCGAGAAGCGGTATTACATAAGGATGGTCCCATCATGATTGTGGCGGGGGCGGGTAGTGGTAAAACCAAAGTACTCACTACAAGAATTACGCACTTGATGGCAGCCCATCAGGTAGATGCCTTCAATATTTTGGCGCTAACTTTTACTAATAAGGCTGCGCGTGAAATGAAAGAGCGTGTAGAAAGAATTTTAGAAAATGGCGAAGCGCGCAATCTATATATCGGCACTTTTCACTCGGTATTTGCAAGAATTCTTCGATTTGAGGCGGATAAGATCGGCTATCCTAAACATTTTACTATTTACGATACGGACGATGCCAAGAGTGTGCTCAAGGCCGTGATCAATGATTTAAATCTCGACGACAAGCACTACAAGCCTAATGTGGTCTACAATAGAATTTCTTCAGCAAAGAACGCACTGATTGGGCCAGCCGAGTATAAAACAGATTATGCTATTCAGCAGGAAGATATTCGTGCTAACCGTCCCGCCATTGGGCAGATTTATGAAAACTATGTAAAGCGCTGTTTCCGAAATGGCGCTATGGATTTTGATGATTTGCTGTTAAAGTTTTACGAACTGCTGCGTACTATTCCCGAATGTCTATCTCGCTATCAGCATAAGTTCAAGTATATCTTGATTGATGAGTATCAGGATACCAATCCGGCTCAGTATGAGATTATAAAATTGCTCGGGGCACTTCACGAAAATGTTTGTGTGGTAGGAGACGATGCGCAGAGTATATATAGTTTCCGTGGTGCCACCATTCAAAATATTTTACAGTTTCAGAAGGATTACGACAATGTAAAAGTGGTCAAGCTAGAGCAGAACTATCGTTCTACGCGAAGTATTTTGGATGTGGCCAATGACGTGATTAGCCATAATAAGGGGCAGATTGAAAAAGTCCTGTTCACAGAAAATCCGGAAGGAGAGAAAATTAAATTAGTTCGTACGCTTACCGATAACGATGAGGGAAAGTTTATTGCAGATTCTATTCAAGAGCAGAAGTTACGACATCATTTTGCCAACAAAGAGTTCGCTATTCTTTATAGAACCAATGCGCAGAGCCGTGCTTTTGAAGAATCGCTACGTCGTATGGCAATCCCTTACACGATTTATGGAGGCATTAGTTTCTACCAGCGCAAGGAGATCAAAGACATGGTGGCGTATTTGCGTTTGATTGTTAATCCCCGTGATGAAGAGGCCTTAAAACGAATTATTAATTATCCCACCCGTGGCATTGGAAAAACTTCACTCGATAAATTACTCTTACTCTCCAATGAAAAAGATTGCTCTACGTGGGAAATTCTATTACAAGCACGAGAGCATGGATTCAGAGCTGGTACCTTAACGGTACTTGAAGATTTTGTGACCATGATCAAAAGTTTTGCCAGCATGCTTGAAAAAAGTAATGCTTATGATGTAGCGTTTCATGTTGGTAAACAAACGGGGTTGGTCAAAGAGTTATTCAATGATAAAAGCACAGAGGGGATTCAGCGCTACGAGAACATTCAGGAATTACTCAACTCAATCAAGGAGTGGACTGAAAGCCCGGATAATGAGGATGGCGAACTCGTAGATAAAAGCCTCGGCGCCTATCTACAACAAATCACCTTGCTAACCGATGCGGATGAAAAAGATGTAGATGCGGATACGGTGAAATTGATGACCATTCACGCTGCAAAGGGTCTTGAATTTTCCTGTGTATTTGCCGCAGGTCTTGAGGAGTTATTATTCCCCAATGCCATGGCTATCAACACGCGTGAGGAATTAGAGGAAGAACGCAGATTATTTTATGTGGTAATTACGCGGGCCAAACAAAAACTTTGGATCACTTATGCCAATACACGTTATCGTTTTGGTCAATTGGTTCAGAACGAACCCAGTCGTTTTTTAGAAGAATTACCTGCTGCCGCATTGGACAGAAGTTTTGCCGGCACAAAAACAATTCCTAGCAGACCTTCGCAATCCAGTTGGGGCGGATATGGTCCTGGACGAACCCGTGAAAGCAAGCCGGAACGCACTACAGGTACTAGTTCGTCCGAAAAACCATCTTACCTGGCTCCTAAACCTTCTGTCAACAAGGTTGTTGAACATGTACCTAGTCCCGGGTTCGAACCCAGTGATATGACTGAGTTGGAGGCGGGCCAACGGGTGGAACACATGAAGTTTGGCTATGGTGAGGTAATTAAAGTGGAGGGTTCAGCACATAACCCGATTGCCACGGTTCGTTTTGAAAATAACGGAGAGAAAAAAATTATGCTCAATTACGCCCGCCTTCGCATTGTAAAATCTTAATCTGATTCAAATGGAACAGGAGCAAGGCTGGGATCCCGAGGTGAGTACTTTCTTTATTCGCATCATTAACGCTATTGCTATTACGCTATTCTGGATGCTCACTGCCTCTACCATTGGATTATATGCAGGGCTTGCTGTTCCTGGAGCATTTCCAATTTGGGCAACTATCTTGTATTATTTGCTCCTGGTGTTATCGTTTGCAGCATTGGTTCGCTACTTACGAAATACCTGGAAAAAACATCACAAGTAAATCTCTTGTATTAACTGCTGTGATCAGAAACGATCATCCAGCTCCCTTTTATTTTTCGAAGCAGTAACGTATAGTGACCACTGGCATCACCGATGCTTCTTTTCAAATACCACTTTCCAACTACTTCGTAATAACGGGGCGATAACTTTTTTATGACCAAAATGGTGAATTGCAGTTTACCCATGGCGGCGGTGTCCGGATAACCTCTTTTGTAATTAGCCAGGGTGTTATTCCAACCATAGGTGATACCAGACTTTCCAATGAAGCGTAAGGAGTCATTTTCCCAATACCCTTTCATAAACCCTTGCAGATCGCCTTGATTCCAAGCGGCGGTTTGTGTGTCGAGTAATTTAAGAATAGCACGGGCATTTTTGTCTTGAGCAAAAACTGTAGACGCCCATAGGCTTGTCAGCAGTAGCAGTAGTAAAATTCGCATACCCTAAGATAACAACCTTGCCGCAGTTTTTCTCAGTGATCGCAATCGTCGTGGTGTGCGTGATTGTGTACGCGGCAGGAGCGATGATTTTGTATATGGGCTCCGATAATTAGAATTACGGCAGGAATCAACAACCAAAATTGAACGGTCAGAAATACCTGTTTTAAAGTTAATAGAGCAATCCCTGCGCTGAATAGTAACCAGGGTTGCAGGCGGTGATGATGTTTTTTGTAGCCGTGGTACATCGAGTAGCTGCCAATGCCAAAAGCCAGTACAATCATACCGATTTCAAAACCCAGATTATGAATAATGTTAATTCCAAAGAGGGGAAGACTGGTCAGAAAGAGGGGTAAGAGGGCGCAGTGAATAGCACAAGCAATCGAAGCGCTTATCCCCAAAGCATCCCAGTTGATTCGGAATTTCATGCCCTGCAAATTTACAAAAAAGCAACATAGTTGCAAAAATCAGTTCGTACTTTTGCACCACAATTGTAAGTATGTCCAAAAAGGGATGGTTTTACACAGCATTTTTTGTTTGCCTGGCGCTTGCCTTCTATGCGGGATTGGCCTATAGCATTCCTGGTTTTACAAAAGGGGGTGTTCCACCCGTGAGTTATATCCGTCCTTTCCAATTTACCACACAGGATGGAGAGGCATTTACACAGGAGAACGTAAAGGGGAAAGTGTTTGTTGCTGCCTATTTTTTTACTACTTGTAAAGGAATTTGCCCACGGATGAACTACAATCTAAAAACCGTTTACGATCAATTAAAGAACGAACCTGATTTTTTATTGTTGTCCCATACTTGCGATCCTGAAACGGACTCTGTGCAACAATTAAAGAAGTATACAGATTCATTGGGAATTGATACCCGCAAATGGATCTTTTTGACAGGATCAAAGGATAGCTTGTATAATATGGCGCGATTGAGTTATACCATTGACGATCCAGCCAATAATGTAAAGTCCAGCGAAGATGATTTTTTGCATACGCAGTTCTGGGCCCTGGTTGACCGCAATGGCGATGTAAAAAAAATCTACGACGGGCTAGAGGATCGTGAAGTAAAGGAGTTAGTTGACGATGTTCGTAAATTATTAAAGGAGGGTACTAATTTTAAGTAATGGCGGTTCGTAAACAAATAGAATCTTCGCTCTCTGTACAGGAGCCTCTAAAAAGAAAAGGACTTAGTGTTACGGATAGTCGAAAAAAAATTCTGCAACTTTTTATGCAGCAGAAAGGCGCGCTTTCTCATGGAGATATCGAAAAAAAGGCGGGCGCCACTTTTGATCGGGTTACTATTTATCGCACGCTTCAAACTTTTTTAGATAAAGGCATTATTCATGCCATTCCCAGTGCAGACAATGCGGTTCGTTATGCACTTTGTCAGGACGAATGTGGTCCTGGTCACCACCACCATCAGCATATTCACTTTATCTGCGGTCGTTGTAAACAAACTTTTTGCCTTGATGATATTGTAACACCTGACCTTCATTTACCAAAGGGCTATCAATCGCAAGAGATTGACGTTTTGGTAAAAGGCACTTGTAAACAATGTAGTGCTACTTCCAAGCGCGCTTGAGCTACTCCTTTAGTTACAGCTGATTTCTTTTTTCCCTCTATTGACTAGTCTCATTCTCATTTGCCTGATGGCTACTTACATTGGGCAATTATGCGACTCTATTCATATTCTTTCTTTTTGCCCTTTTTACTGCTGTTGTGGGCCTGCAGTCCGTCTTCACGCATTACCAGCTCTTGGCGTTCGCCCGATAGGGCCACACTTAGTTATAAAAAAGTAGTGGTACTGGGATTAATCAGAGATGCTGACCGCACTATACGAGAGGAAATGGAACAATATCTGGCTTCTGCCCTGCGTAATCGAGGTCAGTGGGCAGAATGCGCCTGCGAGCTGTACGGTCCTAAAGAATTTGATCAATTGAGCGAACAACAGGCTATTGAAAAACTAAAAAGTAAAGGGGTAGATGCAGTACTGACCATTGTATTGTTGGATAAAACAAAGGAACGCTATTATGTACCCGGGCATATGAACTATACGCCGTATGGTCTTTATTATAATCGTTTTTGGGGCTACTCGCGTGCTATATATGGGCGGATTTATTCTCCTGGGTATTATGTAACCGATACTAAATATTTCTGGGAGTCTAACCTGTACGATTTATCCAGTGGCGAACTTCTGTATTCTTCACAAAGCCAGAGCTTTGATCCACCCACCGCTGCTGCGATGGGAAAAGAATATGGCAAATTAATTGTGGAGGATCTCGATGCTAAACGTGTTATTGCTTTTTCTGCAGTACCCACCAAAGCCCCCTGACATTGGATTTCCATTGGGGAAGCACCCAAACAATAATAATTTCTTCTGCTAATTCTGCTATCGTGATAAAGGCTGCGGAATAAAA
>VFQT010001047.1_pt1 | contig 35982 bp, 12 predicted proteins | sample 3512381 | NCBI WGS metagenome assembly VFQT01 (sample SAMN10412376, study PRJNA504923) | tailings metagenome | isolation source: Relicate 2 Philex TSF3 active mining site | place: Philippines: Tuba, Benguet | collected 2017-08-29 | reverse complement strand
CCATACCCGCTCCCTCACGGTCGCGGCTCCTCTTTCGTGCTCCCGCTCGTGCTCGCGCTTTGTGCTCGTGCTCGTGCTCGTGCTCGTGCTCGTGCTCGTGCTCGACGCCCCGACACAGCGGCAGCCTGCGTTTCCCTTCGCGGCTTCGCGTGAGCCCAACAGCGCGCCCTGCCTCCCTGCCTCCCTGCCTCCCTGCCTCCCTGCCTCCCTGCAACAGCAAGCGACAAGCAGCAAGTCGCAGAGGGCCGCTCTCGGGCTGGAAAGCACGAGCGGCGGAAAGATTCCACACCCGCGGACTCCCGTCCGCGGCTCGCCTGTGGGACGGCCGTTCATCGATCAAACTCACACCAGACTCACACCCGCGGACTTCCGTCCGCGGCTCGCCTGTGGGGCCGCCGTTCATCGCACAAAAACACAACAGCACTCACACCCGCGGACTTCCGTCCGCGGCTCGCCTGCGGGACGGCCGTTCATCGCCCAAAAACACAACAACACTCGCACCCGCGGACTCCCGTCCGCGGCTCGCCTGTGGGGCCGCCGTTCATCGCCCAAACACACACAGCACAGCCAACGCACCTGTACTGTGCTCGGGCTGGAAAGCCCGAACTGGATTTGGAGGCTGGGGCGAGGGGGCGGTCAGTCCTGTCAATTCGCTGCTCAACGAACCATCCGGGCGAGCTACCGGCCCGAAATCACCCGCGAACACGGAGGCTGCGTCACCAACCGCACAGGCAGCAACGCCGCGTCAACCGCAAACCAGCCCACCGTAATGAACGGATTCAAACCAATCATCGACTGCCCCGAAACCTCCATCGCCGGCTGTGCAAAATACAGGGGCTGATGACGGAATGCATACGGATTCCGACCCGCTGACAACGGCCGACTGCGGGGACCCGCAGGCACCGCTCGCTGCTCGCCCAAATAGGCCGCGGCAGTGTCGGCCGCCAGCTGCTGCGAGATCAGTTCGTCCAGCGCAGGGGGCCTGGGATCCGCTGCAGCCACTGCGCCCGTCACCGCCGGCGGCTGCAACCTTAAAGTGCCAATCGGAGCAAACAAACCATCCACACTCACACGCCGAACATCCGCCTCCCCAACAACCGCACTGCCGCCCGACTGAGCCGACGGAATCTGCCTGTCGTCCGCTGCACCAATGCCTGACACGCTCAGCAGGCCCGCCAACAGACCCATCACGCCACGGCTAATGCTCATCAAAGTGCCCCTGTGTGACTTTGTAACTGCAGAGTTATGGCTGTTCGACTTCCCCGCCATTTTCCGGTTATTTCGACAAAAGCGAATGTCAGGGTTGGATCGATCTGCAGGAACAGACCTTGAAAATGCGGATTGCGGCTGGCCTGGCTGTCAAGACGCATCCCGTTCGATTTCTCCCGTCAAATCCTCAATCTTTCTGCAGTTCGCCGGCACAGAAAGTCCCGTTGGCCGTCGAAAATCAGGAAATATTACCCATACTTCTCATTCTTCCTTGAAGCGACTGATCATCACACTCCTTCGGCATGCTGTGTCCGGCCAGACAGAGCGTCAGTCGGAAAGGCAGTTCCACAGATGAGCCTACGTACGTTTCTTACTCAGGTGCTGCAGCTGCTGAAGGGCGAGCGTCGCGAACAGCCGGTCGCTGCTGCCGTTCCGCGACCTGCCGCACGCCCCATCCGCTTCACTCGACTCGAAGATCGCCGCGTCTTCAATGCCAGCTTTGTGCTGAACGCCGCCGGGCTGACCGTGGACAACTTCACGGCCCCCGGAGCCCTGCAGGTCAGCGAAGGTCCCGGGGACCTGCAGTTCCAGCTGGGAAGCGGCATGGGGGAATGGATTGGCAACACCGCCTCCGGTATCTCCATCCTCAACAACGGCACACTGCTGTCCGTGCAGGAGTCACTGCTGCAGGGCCCCGGCCAGTCCGGCAATCTCTCGATTTTCGCCGAATCACCCCAGGGCGACGTCGATGTCTTTGTGAACGATGCCATCAGCCTGTCAACCGGCTCCACCGCCGCTCAGTTCAGCATTCACTCGGACGGCAATGTCCTGCTGACACACGCAACCCGCGGCCCCAACCCAATCCTCGACGCTCCCGATCACCAGATCCGAGTGACTGCCGCCGGACGCATCGACATCGGCGGCATCGTGCACGGCAAATCCGTGGAGCTCGATGCCGGCGGTGACATTCTGGTCGCCGGACGCGTTGATTCCCGCAGCTGGATTCAGGTCAAATCACTGGCCGAGATTCTGGATGGACAGATCGAACAGGTCTCCTTCCGCGGCGAATTGCTGGACATCACCGCCGCCAAAGGCATCGGCAACGCGGATACTCTGGAAACCGATGTGCGGTCACTGACCGCCATCAACACCAGCGAAGGCACCATCGACATCACGGAAACCGGCACACCCGGCAATCTGACCATCGGTCGTATCGAGAACATCGGACGGTCCGTACGGCTGCAGGTCGACGGTGGCAGCCTGATCGACGGCAATGACCTCGCCGGTATCCAGACCAATATTCAGGCCCGCGATCTGTTTCTGCAGATCGGTCAGGATATCGGCTCCTCCGGCCCCAACCCGTTTCCCCTGTTTCGCAATCACATTGATGTGCTGCTGTCCGGCAATCTGACCGCCACAGCCCCCGGCTTTGCTGCATTCTCCGGACGCATCGACGGTCAGCTCGCTGTCCAGGCTCACGACCTGACCCTCGCTTCACTCAACGATGTCGACTTCACCCGAGGTGCTCAGTCCAGCCTGCAGGGCCTGGCACTGATCGCAGACCTGGATGGCAACGGCAGCGGGACGGTGCTGATCGGTGACCAGTTGTCACTCCCGGAAAGCCTGCTGATTCAGGGGGCTGATGTGCAGGCCAGCGACGGCACCATCGATCTCTCCGCCGGCCGCATTCTGTTTGTTTCGGGGCAGTCTGAGGACGTGCATCTGAACCTGCTGCCCGGCCAGACCGGCCAACCCGGTCAGTTTGATGGCCGCGTGACCGGGAATCTGGAGATCACCGCCGACTCGGCCGTTGCACTGGCCGATCTTGACGGCAACGGCGAGGCACTGCAGTCCACCGTCCCAGGCGGCAGCCTGAAACTCACAGCAGCCGGCGACGTTCTTGTTCAGGGCAAAGTCTCAGCTGCCGGCAGCATCAGTCTGTCTGCGGGTGGCAGCATGCGAGTTTTCGGAGTCATTGATCCGGACACTGTCACGCTCACGGCCGCTGACGACCTCGTGATCTCCGGCGCCATTTCCGCTGCCACATCTCTGCAGGTCGTCGCCGGTACCGATGGCACCGGCAGCCTGCTCACCACCAGCACCGCCTTCGTGGAAGCCGGAGTTCCCGGGATACCCGGTGTGATGCTGCTGCGATCCGGTGACCAGGCGGGCAATACCGAGCTGAATGGAACAGTGCGGGCCCGGGGAGCCATCACAGTCACGGCCGCAGGTGGTTCGATCAACGGCAGCACCGAACTGTCCGCACCACAACTCAGCCTGCGCTCCCTGGCCGGCATCGGCAATCCGGCACCGCTGCGAATCAGGGCTGCCACGATCGACGCTGACAGTGTGACGAACGGAATTTTCCTGAAAAACAGCCTCGCCGCGACTTACACCAGCCTGTCGTCCGGCAGCGGCAGCATCATCGTCGAAAGTGAACCGTCGGCGGATATCGTGTCGGCTTTCGCAGGGACCGGAAGTCTCAGATTCAGCACAGTTGACGGTGATCTGAAGGTGCAACAGGCCATCACGGAAGTCGGCAACATCGTCCTGCTCAGTGGCGGTCAGGGCCTCGTCCTCGTCGGCAATGCGATTGCCGGTGGTCAGATCAGAATCCAGTCCGGTACGGCGGTGGCTGAGCTTGATGATGATCCCGACGCTGATTTGCGGGGACATCAGATCGCGATTCAGGCAGTCACAGGTATCGGAACGGCCGCCGGCGCCATCGAAGTCGACGGTCCTGACCTGACACTGGCCGCTCTGACTGCCACCGGTGACATCCACCTGCAGGCTCTGGAAAACGTCTTTGTGGGACAGGTGGCTGAATTTCAGGGACTGAGGATCAGCGATCCGGGTGACATGAATCCCGCAACCTCCATCAGCCTCGGTGCCGGTGGTGTGATTTCCGTGGTCAGCAGCATCGAAAACCTGGCCCACGGCCTGGTGGCCCTGACAGCCGGGCAGGACATTTTCCAGGAAGCTCCGACCCGCATCGTCACAGGCGGCAACGGACTCATCAGCCTGATCGCCGGAGTCAGTCAGCAGGGCTCTCTTCCCGGCAGCATCCAGATGACTGAAGGCGCCGTGATCAGCAGTCAGCAGGGTCAGATTTCGCTGCGTGCCGCCGGCGATGTGGTGCTGGCTGAGGTCCTCAGCTTTTCCGGCGACATCTCGATCGAAGCCGGCAATGGCGGGGCAATCGGCAGCATTGTCGACAATTCCGTCGAGGAAACTCTGAATCTGGCGACGAACGGCCTGCTGACTCTGCGTGCCAGCACCAACATCGGCGGCCCGGATTCGCAGCAGGATCTGAACGTGCAGGTCTTCGGCCTGCAGGCGACGGCCGGCTCCGGTGGCATCTATGTGCGTTCCGCGGATTTTCTGCGGATCCACAAAAGCGGACTCCAGACCCTGGGTGACGCCGGTGACATTCTGGTCACCACCGCTGCGGGCGGGATCGAGGTCGACGGTCGCATCCAGGCAGCAGGCATCGGCCGCATCGATCTCACCGCGGCCGGCGATCTTAAGACGCGATTCGGAATCACCTCGGAAGCCGGCAGTATTCGGCTGGCAGCACGCCGCATCGAGGCGGAAGTGGCCGGCGACATTTCCACCGGCGGCGATGGTTCCATCAGCCTGCAGGCACTGAACAGTGAAATCCTGATGAACTCAGGAGTCGCATTCAACGCACAAAACGGCGACATCACACTGCAGGCGGCCACACAGGTGCTTGTTTCCGATCTGAATACGGCGGGGAACGTCAGCATCACCGCCGCTCAGGGACGGTTGATTGACAACAATGACACGCCAACAACGAAACGCACCAATATCACCGCTGCCGACGTGAAACTGAAAGCAGACTCCATCGAGCAGCGACCGGTGGATTTTTTCACGGGGCTGCCGGATGCGCTGGAAGTCAGCGTTTCCGGAAACCTGAGCGTCTCTGTGCAGCAGTTTGCCGCGCTGCAGGGTTCCATCGCAGGCACCGACCTGCTGGAAGCAGAAACCCTGTTTCTGATGTCCGCCGGCAACCTCGGCTTCTCGACAGTCAATCCCTCCGTCACCAACCTCGCACTGCTGGCTGATGTGGAGGGAAACAATAACGGCACACTGTTTTTCAGCACACCCGTGGCAGTCTCCGGCGACCTGCGAATCTCCGGTGCAGACATTGACGCGGGCAGCCCGGGAATCAACCTGACCGCCCGCGATGTGCTGCTGCAGTCAGGTCAGTCCGAGTCCGTACGGCTGACACTCAATGACCCCGGCACCGGCCTGCGCGGCAGCCTCGATGCCCGCTCCGGCGGGGCACTGGACATTACCGCCAGCACCGCAGTTCAGCTGCGGGATCTCGATGGCAGCGGGCAGGCCCTGGCATCCACTGCCGGCACCGGCAGCCTGAAATTGCAGGCCGACGGAGCCATCCGTGTTGATGGCAAGATCTTCACCGGCTCAGACGTCACGCTTGTCTCGAGCGCCGACATCGTCATCAACGACGCCATTGATCCCACCAGCATCACCATCACGGCAGCCGATGACATCACCATCAGCGGGCAGCTGCAGGCCACCAGCCTGATCAGCGTCTCGGCTGGCAGCGACGGCAGCGGCGATCTGCAGGCCACAGCAGAGGCGGGCATGCAGGCAGGCAGCAGCAGTGCCGGAACAGGCACCATCCGCCTGACCGCCGGACAGAACAGCGGAAACATTCAGCTGCAGGGAACAGTGCAGGCCGGATCGCTGCTGGTCATCGCCGCAGCCTCCGGTTCCGTCAATGGTACTGCTCAACTGGAATCAGGCATTCTGGATATCGACGCCGGTACCGGGATCGGCAACGAGCAGCCACTGCAAGTGCGCGTCAACAGTCTGTCGGCTGACACTCAGACCGGCGACATCCGCATCGTCAGCAACCAGCCTGCGATTGCTTCCAGCCTGACGAGCGGAGCCGGCTCGATCGATTTTCGCGGCTTCGGGCCGACGGAGGTGCAGGTCGCCAGCACCGGGGAGGGCCACCTTTCCATTGAAATTACGCGTGGCCAGCTGACAGCCGGCCAGATCACCGCCCCATTGGGCTCCGTCTTCCTGCACACAATCGAAACCGGCTCGATCGTCGTCGACGCCGTCGCGGCCGGGCAGAGCATCCTGGCAGACTCTGCGGACAGCATCACCGAAGCCGACGAGGATCCTGAAGCGGACCTGCACAGCACGGGCATCGCGCTTGCGGCCGTGCACCGCATCGGCAGTGCCGGGAACCCGCTTGAACTGGACGGCATCGAGCTGCAGTTGGCGGCACAGTCTGATGATGCTGCAATCCAGCTGGCAGCACTGAATTCCGTCAGCGTCGGTAACGTGCTGAACCGCAGTGGACTGGTGATCAGAAATGCCGGTGGCACAGCCGCTCCAGCAGGCATCAGACTGACGTCTGCGGGCAGAGTGCTGCTGGACACGGATGTCGTGAATCATTCCCGCGGCGACATTTGGCTGCAGGCCGATGGCGATCTGCAGCAGCGTTCCGGCAGTGTGGTCAGAACCTTCGACGGCGGTACGATCACGCTGCAGGCGGGGGCTCCATTCTTCGGCAGTCAGGGCGGCCTCGGCAATTCCATCACTCAGGACGATGGTACGACGATCAACGCACATCACGGGAAAATCTCGCTGCAGGCCACCGGTGATATTCGCATCGCCAGTCTCGCCAGTGTCGATGGCTCCATGGTGCTCAGCGCCGGCGGAACACTGACCCCCGGAGCGATTGTGGACAATTCGCTGAGCGAAAATCCCAACCTGACGACTGCCGGAACCGTCAGCCTTTCAGCCTCCGCCAGCATCGGTGGACCTGCCCCCGCCGAAGACATCAATCTGAATGTCACCGCACTGGAAGCTTCATCCACATTTGGCAGCATTCATCTCCGCTCCATCGGCTCGGTTCGCCTGCATGGCATGGGGCTTCGTACAGCAAACGCCGCCGGCAACATTGAGCTTACGACTGACGCCGGTCCCATCGATGCGGCAGCCGAAGTGCATGCTGCCAATGCCGGAAATATTGCCCTGCGAGCTGCCGAACAGCTGATCCTCAGAAAGAGCATCACATCAGACTCCGGATTCATCACGCTGAACGGCTCACGAGTCTTTGCTGAAGCTGCAGGAGACGTCACAACCGGTCAATTCGGCAGCATTGTGCTCAACGCCTTCACTGAAGATATCGTCCTCGATCAGGACGCCAGTCTCACCGCCGGCAACGGATTCATTTCCCTGCAGGCCAGTCGCAGCATCTTCCTGTCCCGACTGACAACGAACGGAAATGTGGTCGCTGTCTCCGTGTCAGGCGATATCATTGACGCAAATGACAACAGTACTCCGCGCACACTCAATATTACTGCGAACAACCTCACGCTTACCGCGGCGAACATCGGCACAGCAGTCAGCAACTTTTTTACAGATCTGCCCGACGGGCTTGAAGTTGACCTCACCGGAACGGTCACCGTTCAGGCTCAGTCCTTCGCGGCGCTCCGCGGCAGTATCAACGGCACAGGCTCGCTCGCTGCCGAAACCCTGTTCCTGATGTCCGATCAGAATATTGTGTTCTCGACACCGGCCTTGCCGCTGGTGACAAACCTTGCACTGCTGGCGGGGTCGGACGGCGGCGGACCCGGAACGCTGACGTTGCAGAACCCCGTTGCCGTCACCGGCAATCTCAGGATCTCGGCCGGCGACATTGACGGCGGCACCAGCGGCACACGACTCACAGCCCGCAACCTGCTGCTCGAGTCCGGCCAGTCGGAGCAGATTCGCATCGAGCTGAATGGCCCCTCGGCCAATCAGCCAGGCAGGCTTGACGCTCGGTCTGCAGCAGACCTGCAGATCATCGCCGCCGGCGATGTCGAGCTGCAGGACCTGGACGGCAGCGGTACAGCCCTCGCATCGTCACTGGCCACAGGCAACCTGATGCTGGACGCCAGCGGCAGGCTGCGCGTCAGCGGGAAGGTCCTGACCCAGGGAAACATTGCCCTCACATCCGGCGCTGACATCGTCGTCGATGCCCCGGTTGACCCCGACAACATTACCATCTCCGCAGCCGATGACATCACAATCAACAGCCACATCGCGGCAAACAGGCTGGTCAAAATTTCCGCCGGCGACGACGGCACGGGCGATCTGCTGACGACAACGGCCTCTCTGATCGAAGCCGGCGGAACTGCGGCCAACGGTGATATGACACTCTCCGCCGGGAATACCTCAGGCGAAATCCGCCTCAACGGCACGGTGCGGGCAACTGACAGCCTGACCGTCTCCGCACTCGGAGGATCAATCAATGGCAGCTCCGAACTCACCGCTCGATTCCTCGCGATGCGCGCTGCCACCGGCATCGGCAATACTGCACCGCTCAGACTCAATGCCGGAACTGTCTCCGCGGATTCGCTCAACGGCGACATCAGCCTGACCAGCAACACCGCAGCTGTATATTCGACCGTGTCTACAGGCACCGGCTCCGTCACACTGAGATCAAATTCATCTGCAGAAATCCATAGAATTACCTCACAGGAAGGCAATATTGCGGTAATCGGCGAATCGGCGCCGATTTTCCTTGACACTGCTGTCGCCGGTGGCTCCGGAAATCTGACCATCGAGAATGGCAACGGCGACCTGCAGATCAACAACCTGCAGGCTGTCGACAACCGAATCGTGATAGCGGCAGGCAGCGTGTCTGAGTTGCTCAGCGACAGTACCGCGGATCTCACCGCCAGCCGCATTCTGCTGCAGACGACCGCCGGTGTCGGCACCAGCAGTAAGGCACTGGATCTTACCGGCTCCGGGCTGCAGCTCACTGCAGCAACACAGTCAGGCAGCCTGCTGCTGGCGGCAGCGGGCTCGGTCATGCTCAGCAGCAGCGACGGCATCGACGGACTGCAGCTGGGCTCCGCAGGACAGGCGACAGGCGACCCGAACGGACCGCTCCTCAGCCTGACAGCCACCGGCGATATGACCATCAGTGCCGCCGTGCGGAACTTCCTTGGCGGTGACGTTCGGCTGCTGGCGGACGGACAGATTCTGCAGCAGGCCCAGGCCCTGGTAACCGCCATCAATGCCGGCAGCATTCAGGTGCAGGCCCGCGGCAACGGGTCCGGGATTCGCATGAATTCCGGCAGTACCATGCAGGCCGGTGACGGACAGATTCGACTGACTGCGGATTCCGACATACAACTGGCCCTGCTGCAGTCAACGGGCGCGGTGACGGTACAGTCAACCAGCGGCGGAATCGTCGATAACAACGACGACGGCGGCACTGCCCGCAGCAACGTGGTTGCCAAAGATCTGCTGCTGCAGGCCATCTTCGTCGCTGGTCCACCCGCTGATTTCTTCAACGGACTGCCACAGCCGCTCGAACTCAGCCTCACGGGTCGTCTGTCGGTTGAAGCCAGCGACTACGCCGTGCTGCAGGGCACCAGTTTTGAGACGGATTCTTTGCGAGCTGAAACACTGTTTCTGATCTCCGACGACCACCTGACCATCGGCGGCACAGACCCCAATCAACTCGGCAGCCTCGCGCTGATCGCTGATGCGGACAATGATGGGGTCGGTACGATCACGCTGCGCCAGCCGGTGATAGTGGCCGACAAATTGCGTCTGCAGGCGCAATCAATCACCGCCGGATCGCAGGTGATTGACCTTTCGGCTCGGCTGATTCTGGTCCGCTCGGGCTCCGCTCAACTGCTGCAAATCACTCCGACTCCCAGCGGTGGCGACGGCCCTGAGCAGTTCGACGGACGAACCGGCGGCGCACTTTCCGTACTGGCAAAAGGGTCCCTGAACCTCGTCGATCTCGACGGTGATTCCCGAGCCCTGACTGCCGACGGTGATATCATGGTCAATGCCCGCAATCAGCTGGCGACAGGATCCGATGTGATCGCCACAGGCAGCGCGGAGCTGATTGCGGATGGTCGCCTGCAGGTGGACGCAGCAGTCCGGGGCACAGAACTCCGACTGACCTCCGCCAACGACGACGCCCGGATTTCCGGATCGCTGCTGGGCAGCCAGTCGGTGTCGCTGCGAGCCGGACTCGGAACCGCTGGCGGAATCGCTGTCACCTCCACCGGCCGGATCATTGCCGGCAACTCAACATCCACCGGCACAATTCAGCTCACGTCCGGCTCCATCACAGGTGACCAGTTGCTGGAGGGACGACTGGAGGCCGGTGAACGCATCACCGTTGATGCTCCGGGAGGGCGAATTTCCGGCACCGGCCAGCTGTTAGCGCCAGACGTGGTGCTGAATGCGGGCACAGGCATCGGTAGTAATCTGCCCCTGCAGCTGACTGCCAGCCGCATTACCGCGGAATCCGCTGACGGTGTCGTGCACCTGACCAATTCACGTGATGGCCAATTCACACGGCTTGCTGCCCGCGAGGGTGCAGTCATCGTGACCGGGCATGGGAATACCCTCATCGACGACGCTCTTACCGTCAATGGCAGCATCAGCCTGACCGCAATCGATGGCGACCTGACAGTCAGAGTTGCCCGCCAGCAGAACTCCGGCAGCATCAGCCTCGCCACGCTGAGCTCCGGCACGGTCCGGGTTGGTCAGTTACGCTCCCCGGAGACTCTCAGCATCACCGCCGCCGCGTCCATCGAGGAACTGCAGAGTGACAGCGACAATGATCTGGAAGCTTCCAGCATGGCACTGCAGGCCCGGACCGGAATCGGCACATCCGCCAACAGCATCGAACTGGGCGGCCCCAACCTGCAGCTGGCAGCCCTCAGCCAATCGGGAGGCATCTTCCTGACCTCGTCAGAGGAAACCACCATATCTGATGTTGCTGATCTGTCCGGCCTGCAGATTGCCGACAGCAGTCCTCAGGTTGCCGGCAATATTCAATTCACCAGTCGCGGATCGATGACCATAGAATCATCGGTGGTCAATTCGAGTGGGGGCAACATCACCCTGCAGTCCGGAAATCACCTGCGTGTGCTGCCTTCAGTCGCCATCAGTACCGTCGGCAGCGGGACTTTGACATTGAGAGCCGGTGAGCGACCAGCGGGCGACATATCCATCAACTTCGGCAGCCTGTCACTGGAAAACGACACCGTGATCTCGACCGAGCACGGAAACATCACACTCACAGCTGCCGCCAGCGTGACGCTGTATCGCGTTCAGAGCATCGACGGAGATCTGCTCATCCGCGCTGCCGTGACCAATTCCGAGGGACGCCTGGAAGGCGACTCATCGCAGGACTCGGCACATATCAGTACCAGAGGGTTCGCCTCGCTTTTCGCAGGAACAACTGATGCCAACTACGTCGCCAGCCTGACAGTGGATGTCGGCAGCCTTGAAGGCACATGGTCTGGTGGCAGCCTGCGGCTGAATTCCGTTGGCCCATTGACCATCGACGGCTCCGGACTGCGCACTTCGGGGCCCCGCGGGGATATCGACGTCCTTGTCAACCGGGGTGAACTCACCGTAGCAGGTGAAGTCTCGGCAGCCAGTAGTGGTCAGATCCGCCTGATCTCGGAAGACGGCGTAAAATTGCTGTCCTCGGGCCGCATCAGCGCCACTGGCAACGGTTCTGTGTTTGTCAGTGCAGAAACCGGCAGCGTGCTAATGCACGCCACTGCCGGCATCACCTCAGAAAACGGTGATGTCACCATCACCGCAGCAGACAATCTGCAAATCTCCCGCATCCTCAGTCAGCTCGGCAGCCTCACACTGACGGCCATCGGCGGAGCCATCAGCGACGCAACACCCGACGAAACTTTGAATCTGGCCACCGCCGGTTCGATCTGGCTGCGGGCCGGCTCCGGGATTGGCGGCAGGCTTTCCGGACAGGACCTGAACCTCAGCGCAGGACAACTGGACGCTGTCAGCGGCAGCAACGGCATCCATCTGACATCGCCGGACAGCCTGATTATTACTCGCCAGGGTCTGATTTCCGCCGGCACCAATGCTGACATCCAGGTCCGCTCCGCTGGCCAGCTCTTCGCGCAACAGACGCTGCGATCGGACACCGGAGATGTCACCGTCAGTGCCAGCGGTATCGTGCTTGAGACGGACTCCGAGATCCTCGCACTGGCCGGTCATGTCCTTGTGACGGCCGAATCTGAAGGCCTCTTCATGGCTGCCGGCTCGGGGGGCATTCAGAGCAGCGGCAATGTGACCGTCAGGGCCGCCTCCGATCTCGTCGCCGGACGGATCGCCGCCGGAAACACTCTCACCGTCACGTCGCTGACCGGCACAATCACCGATAACAACGACACCAGCAATGAACAGCTGCTGAACCTGAGCGGCGACGCTGTCATTCTTGATGCTGCTGCGGGGATCGGTGCTGAGGACGCGCTGGAAATCAGCGCCCGCACCGCCGCCGCAGTCAATCGCACCAGCGGTGATGTTCGCCTGGTGCAGGTTGCTTCCGCCGGGAATCTCGGGCTGCAGCTGATCGACAACGGTGACCGACTGGTCAGCCTGACAGTCGCCGGCGGTGCACTCACAGATGCCAACGACTCCAGCACAATCGCGCGCCTGAATCTGCAGGCCGGTGAAGCCAGGCTGACAGCTCGACAGGGTATTGGCCCCGGCAATGCCCTGGAAACACGCATCGCGACTCTGACAGGCATGGTCACGGACGGAGGCAATATTGAACTGCACGAACTGGACAGCCTGCAGATCGACAGCCTGCAGCTGACCGGCCCCGGCAGCATTCTGATCCAGGCGGATCAGGATCTGCTGGTTCAGGACCGGGTGGAGGCCCTGCCGCCCGCCGTCGGATCTGCCGGTGGTCGTCCGCAGATTCGACTGGCCGCTGCCGAAAACCTGAGGCTGGCGGCCGGAGCTCAGGTGACATCCGCAGCCAGCCATGACATCATCCTCGCCGCCGTACTCGACGTCTCCATGCAGACGGGCTCATCCGTCAAATCGTCGGGTGGCGATCTGCTGATCAGCACGGACGCCCAGCATCGTGGCCATGTGCTCGTGCAGACCCTGGAAACCAGCGGTACTCGCATCAGTATCAGCGCCGGCGGAGACATCCGCATCGGTGATGCGGCTCCTGTAAGGCTGCTGGCGACCAATGGCGACCCGACCCGCTCTGAGCAGATTGTCATCGACGCGGCCGGTGACATTCGTGTGGCGGACGGTGTCCTGATGACCACAGACGGTGATCCGACTGCCCGGGCCTCAGCGAACCAGACCGACGATCGGCTGCTGCTGATCGCCCGCGGCAGAACGGCCGGCAGTAATCAGCCGCTGGATTCCGCAGTGGGTCGCGTGCAGTTCGATGGACGCGTCACGCTGCGAACTGACGGGGGCGTTGCCACGACATTCCTCGGTCGCCCCGCTGCCGATGCGACTACCACTACGGCGTTTTTCGATGCCAGCAAAGCCGAAACTTCACCGCAGGGTCGGCTGGTCTTCCCTGGACTGCTGCGGCCTGACCCAAACGGTGGTGCCCGCGGCGGCAGCCCCGGCGACATCAGCCTGCAGATTGTCTTTGAAGTACAGATCACCAGCGGCTCCAGCCCTGGCGTGCCCGCGGAAGAAAATCTGCGACTGGATATCGACTGGCGCGACCCGTCAGACTCTCAGCCATCCACGCTGTACGTGAACCCGGGGCGCCAGCAGCTCGGTCACAGCTACTCACTCAACGAACTGCTGCGATTTCTGGACACGGGAAAAAGCCAGTTCCTCGTGGACTTCAGCGTCTCACACCATGAATCCATCCGGGTCTTCGGCGGCGAAGTGCAGCAGGGCGCCGCGTTCTCTGCTGTGCCTGTCGGCAGAGTCCGCAATCCGGTCACCGGCAGCGATCTGACAACGGGACTTATTTCATCTTCCGACAGCGCCGCGACCGGTGCGCTGCAGCCTGGGCAGCCGAGTGGTCCGCGTGACGTGTTCAGTGACCCGAATTCCGATGCAGACTTCCACTTCGATGGTGCCGTTGTTCGCATCCAGGTACCGGTCAGCCCATTTGCCGGTGGTCCGTTCAACGGCAACGGAAATGGGCCTGGAAACGGAAATCGGGGCAACGGCGACTCCGACCAGGCACCTTTCCAGCGACCACCGCGACGAGCCTTCATTCCGCTGGTCCAGCAGCAGCCACCCGCCAAAGTCCAGGCCAAACCTCAGGCTGACTTCCAGCCGGCCGCGGCACCGCTGATCCTCAGCAACAATTCCGTGCAGCAGGAAGCCGCACTGGAAGACAGTCTTGCCGTAACCGAGGACATCTACGAAGTTCGACAGTCCGAGCAGGGTCGCTATACTGTTCTCAGGCAGCTGGACAAGTTCGAGCAGGGTGAGCAGCTGCTGAACCCCCAGGCTCTGAAAGCCTGGGTTTTCAGACAGTCACAGCAGATCGAACGACCGCTGCTGGACGGAGAAGATTATGAACTGTGGCTGGTGACGAAGAAACGCACGGCTGCGGGGTCCGTTGTGCGGATTGAGCGTCAGCTGCTGATGTTCGACGTGATCGAAGGTCAGCCATTCCCGGCTCGTGACGATCAGGCCCCGGACCAGCCCGAAACACTGCCGCAGCTGCAGGCTGTTCCTCCCGAACCGCAGCCACCGCAGCCACCAGGCAAATCCTGACAACTGACGCTCGAAGTTCTGACCACACTGAAGCTTTCATCGCAATTCCCAGGGTAACCAGGTTATGGCCGGACAGGATCAGAATCAGCCGCACAACCAGCGGTCACCGGAGCCGAACGAGCTGTCCACCGATGTCACGCCGTTTTCCGATGCCGACGCCCTCGCGACGGAACAGGGACCGACACCAGGGGCCAACCCGCCGCCGCTGGAAATTCATCTCGATCCCCTGGCCACCATCCGCGATTCACAGCCACCGTCTGAGGCTGCTGATGCCGACGCCACCATCGCTTCGAGCCCCGCCGATGATCTGGTCGTCACCGCTCCGCCACAGCGATCGCTGCCCCAGGCCGATGACGAAGCAACGCTCGTTATCACCCCCGGGCAAAAGTCCGGGGCAGAACTGGACACCGAGCTGGCTTCTGAATCGGCCGACAGCACGGACGGACCGTCCCGCAGCACATGGAACCTGCGGATCCATTCGCACAACGTCGAAGGCCAGCTGTCAGGCATCGTCAACCGACTCAATGACGCGACACTGGGGACTTCACCTGTTGCCGCAGCCATCGCTCAGGCCGGCAGTGCACCGGAATATCAGATTCTTGGCACCCTTGCCCAGGGCGGCATGGGGATTGTCTATCGGGCACGCCAGACGTCACTCAATCGCGAAATGGCAATCAAGACCCTGAAGCCCAATCAGGATGATCCCGTGGCGGCTCAGGAGATGTTCGTCTCCGAAGCTGTCATCACTGCCAACCTCGTGCACCCCAACATCGTTCCTGTTCATGACCTTGGCAGAAACACCGAAGGCAAGCTGTTCTACTCCATGAAACAGGTGGCCGGGCGGGACTGGCGAAAAGCCATGCCCGAACTCAGCCGCGAAGAGAATCTCGACATCCTGCTGAAAGTCTGTGACGCCGTCGCCTACGCGCATTCTCTGGGAGTGATCAACCGCGACCTTAAGCCGGAGAACGTCTTCGTCGGTTCATACGGCGAAGTGATCGTGCTGGACTGGGGCCTGGCCATAGTCAATGAGAAGTTCCCCCGCCGCGACAGCGTACTGATCAGCAGTCGCGGCTGCGCGGGCACCCTCGCCTATGCCGCTCCCGAATTGTTTGATTTGGACACCCGTCGTATCTGTCCGCAGACCGACATTTACCTGCTGGGTGCCATCCTGTTCGAAATCCTCGAAGGCTTTCCGCCGCACCTGCTGAAATCCCTGAAAAACCTTTCCGGTCCCCGCCAACGCCGTGACGCGATCTTTGATGCTGTACGCAAAAATCAGATTGAACAGGACGTACAGAACACCGGCGAACTGATGCAGATCGCCCGCCGCGCCATGGCGACCGCTCCCGCCGATCGATACGCCAGCGTCGGCGAACTGCAGAACGCCATTCGCCAGTACCGCACCACCGGTCGCGCCGAAGAATTGCTCGCAGCCACTCGCAATTCATCCGACAAAACGTCCAGCTACGACCAGTACCAGCAGTCCGTCGCACTGTTTACCGAAGCGCTGCGTCTGTGGCCGAATGATCAGCGAGCGATCACCGGCGACCGTGCCGCTCGCGAAGCCTTTGCAAGACTGGCACTGCGCCGCAACGACTTCGATCTGGGACTGGAGGTGGTCGCTGATCGCACCGAACCGGAACTGACCAGCCTCGCCTCACAACTTCAGTCAGGACGACGTCGCCGCACCATCGTACGCACCACATGGCTTATCTCCAGCGGACTGGCGATGCTGCTGCTGGGACTGACTCTGGTGTTCCAGCTGGACCTCAAGTCCGCTCGTGATGAAATTCGTTCGGCTCAGGACGACATCAAACAGGCCATCAACAAACGTCAGGAAGCGGAACAGCTGGCGGACGAGGCTGAGTCCCGTAGGCAGACTGCGGAAAACGCGGCCAAACTGGCCGTCGCCGGACAGCAGGACGCGGAACAGGCCAGACAGCAGGCCGAGCAGGATAAGGTGGCCGCCCGCAAGGCCGAACAGGAGGCCACTGCGGCAAAGACTCAGGCAGAACTGCTGGCCAGCAACGCCAACGCGGCTCGTGATGCCGCCGATAAAGCGGCAAATGCCGCCAAAGAAAGCCAGAAAAAGGCGTTGCTGGAACTGGATGCAGCCAATGTGGAAAAACAGCGGGTGATTGCTGAGAGCGAAGCCGTGACGAAGCAGGCCCGGGCCGATGTCGCCGCCGCCGCAGTCGAAGTGCGAAATCAGCAGTCCATCGCCGATCGCGTCGCCCTCGACAATATCATCCAGCAGCTGGAAGCTCGGCAGGACCTGCGAGAATGGCAGGCCGTCGTTCCGCTCGCTGAAAACGCCCTGCAGGAACTGGAAGCGCGAGCCGCAGCCGGTCGCCCCAATCCATGGTTCACTGACGCCGTTCGCAACAGTATCCGTGAAAAACTGGAACAGGCCAGACAGCGGGCCACAGAACCGAACAGTTCAGCCCGGCGACAATTCCCCGCACGATCCACTCTGGCAGCTCTCAGTGCCGACGGCAGCACACTGGTACGAATCGTGAGACAGGCTGAGCAACCCGAGGCCGGACGCACGATTGAGTTTTCTGAGACACTGCAAATGCCAAAGGCAGATCATGCCCCGCAGCAGCTGGCTTTCAGCGATCCCGGAGCTGTGGACAGCATCATCGTTTCGGCCCGCGGACAGCACGCCGCTGTGCTGATGAAGACCGGGCGAGTCCTGCTGTACAGTCGAAATCCGCAGCGTCAGTTCCAGCCTCGCAGCCAGCCGGAAGAACCTGGCGACGGTACGCCCTTCCGAACCGCCTTTGCCGTGTTCAGCGGCAACGAACAGAGGCTGTACCTGGCTGCAGCCGACCGCATCACCTCACTTCGCATCCTTGATGTCAATGGTGACCGCCAGACGTCACTGCTGCACAGCACGGCACTGTTTGCCGATCCCGCAGTGGATCATCGCTGCACGCATTTCGCAGTGACGCCCGATGAACGATTCCTGCTGCACTACTCAGCACAGGGCCGCGATCGTTTCATCCGAGCCTTCCCGCTGACTGCCGGGGCTGCCGGCCCGCTTCCTGAAATCGCAGACGACACCGTTCCGCGAATCAATATCGGACAACTCAGGATCCGGCAGCCTGCCGGTGATGGTACCGGTCAGTTCCTGCCGGCCTCCATCCTGATGCTCAGTGTCACGCCCAATGGCCAGGCACTGATTCTGGGCCTGAACAGTCGCAGTGATCGTCGGGCATTCGCCTGGCTGCCGGCGCAATCAGAACTGCGCAGCGGCGAGTTCCCGTTTGCAGTCGGTACGGATGCCGCACCGCTGCCCGCATTCGCGTCAGCCGATGAACAATTGCCGGCATTTTTGCGAGTCTCCATCGACGGTCAGCGAATCGTGGCCGGTCATCAGCGCCGCCGCGACAACCTCGAAGTCTGGAATGTGCAGGATGGTCGAATTGAACCGGCTCGGGACTTTCACCTGCATCAGCTGCAGAATGGCGGACGAATCTCCGAGATTGTTTCCGGGCAGTCCGAAACGGTCCTCGATGCCGCGTTTACTGATGGCCGTGCAGGTCTGCTGACCAGTGTCGACAGCCGAACAGTGTGTCGCTGGAATCTGCCCGAATACAACGACTATGTGCAGACGCTGCGGCGGCTTGTGGACGACTTTCGACGACTGAAATCGACCGAACCACCCGCCATGCCGCAGGCACGCAGGCCAGCCAGCCTGCACACCCCAACTGCAGCTCGGGCATTTCTGCCCGAACACAACCTTCCAGCCCCTCCACAGCAGCGCCGCTGGACCGGTATTTATTCACTGCAGCTCAGCCCGAACAACGGACGACTGCTGGTCGGAGCCGACGACCTCGCCGCACACATTCTCGATCCCACCGGGCAACCGCTGTTATCCGTCAGCGCCCGTCCTGACCCACTGCGGGAACAAACTGAAACAGGCTCCCTGACCGCAGCCGCCGGCTACCTGACCGAGGGGCACAATTCAAACATCACTGCTCTGCGTTTCCTGCCCAGCGGGTTGCTGCTGACGGCAGAAACCATGGGAGTCATCTGCGTCTGGGATGCTCAGCCGGATGCTGACGGGATGGGGCAGGAAAAATGTCGGCTGATCACCGGATCCGGCGGAGGCGGCTTTGCCGTATCAGCTGACGGCAGCCTGGTCGTCGCGGGTGGCGCCGTGCTGCGCAGGCCGGCCGAACCGGATTCAGGACTGCTTCCCCGCGTGCTCGTCTGGAGGACTGCGGATTTCGAAGCATCCGTTGCGCCTCAGCCACGGCATGTGCTGCAGCCAGCCACTGCCGATGCCGATGGCAGCAATCCATTGCAGGTGTCCACCGTGGCCCTGTCACCCTCCGGCCTCCTCGTTGCGGCCGGCTGTCGTCAGGGGCAGCTGCTGCTTTGGTCTCTGCTGGATGGACGTCTGCTTGACCTGCAGCGATCTCACCGCGAGGACCAGATCACTGCCGCGTTCTTCCAGGACGAATCCACGCTGATTACCGCCGGCTACGATGGGAGCGTGCGATCGTGGAAGCTGAACGGCGAACAACTGGAAGCCGGACCGGTCCTGGTGCGAGGCTCACAGATCCTCGCACTGGAACCAGCAGCAGATCGCAGTCGGTTTGCCGTTATTGACCTGCAGCCCGAGGCTGTCGCGGGAACAGGGAAAAAAAGCGGTCAGCAGGATGCCGTCATTTCAGGCGACGAACAGCCTGCTGCGGCACGACTGCAGGTCTCCATACACGCTGCTGATGGACGGCTGCTGCAGTTGCTGCAGGATCGGCTTCTGTCGGACACCGACCGTGCGCTGCCATTGCAGACCACCGTTTCATGGAGCGACGATGGACGGCAGGTTTTGATGCTGCAGCGTGGTCGCCTGACACTGTTCGGCGGGCCGGACTGGCAGCCGATCCAGTCCCTGCAGGTATCGACCGACCAGCGACCAGCCACCAAAGCCGCAGTGCGTGGCGGAGCAGGTCAACCATTGCAGGCTGCCACTGCCAGTGGTCGTGAAACACTTTTGTGGGATCTGACCACAGGTCAAGCGACCGCCAGATTCCGCACGCACTCCAGCAGCAGGCTCACTGCCGACATTTCCAGCGATGCTGCCTGTGTGCTGACCGCCAGTGATGCTTTGCGGGCATTTGATGTACGGGACGGTTCGCCAACCCGAGGGCGAACACTGTACCGACTGCCGGCGACCGAGATGCATTCGGGGGTGCTCGCCGAGGCCCGATTCAGCCCTGCAGCGGGTGACCTGCGGTTTCTCAGTTGTGATCTTTCGGGTGACCTTCGGCTCTGGCAGCATCACGCTGATTCACTGCCGAAGTCGCTGCTGCGACTGCCGGCGAGCGCAGAGCCGCAGCCCGCATGGGCCGCTGACTTTGGAATTCTGAGTTTTGCCAGCCGAGTCGCCTGGCGACCGAACGGCACTGGATTTGCCGCACTGCAGCAGGGGCGACTGCGGTACTGGCAGGTTGCCGTTGACAGCGGGACGGCCGACGGCGCAGGAAAGTCTGAGGAAGTGCTGCTGCAGCTGCCCACAGGACTGGACTGTCGTTTTAATGACCTGACGTGGTCAGACGATGGTCTGGTCCTTGCGGCCGGAGGTCTGGCGTTTCGTGCAGCTGATGCCGTGTTGCTGAGTGCAGCCTGTGTGTGGAGATTTCAGGGCGGTCAGGCCGAACTGGTGGCGGTGCTGCAGGATGATCCTGAGAACGAGCGGATTCCCGCAAACTCGGACAATGGGCAGCCCGGTGGCATCACAGCTCTGGCCCTCGACAGAGCGCGTGGCCGCCTGCTGACCGGTGGTATCGACGCGCGAATCAATACGTGGCTGCTGCCTCCGCTGGATTCCGGCACCACGATCAGCCAGACCGACGATTCTGGCGAACAGCGGAAAATCTGGTGGGGCGTGCAGCTGGAAAACTCTTTGGGGCAGCCTCACGACGGCCGCATCGTGGCCCTCTGTACCGGCCCGGACGGGCGACTTGCCTCCGCAGATTCCACCGGACGACTGACACTGTGGACCAACCCCTGAACTGACCGCCCCGCAGCGGCGCCGGCTCCTGCAGTTTTCCGTGACCTTGTCTGATCACTTTCGCCCGAGCTTGCCTTCTGTCAGATTACTGTTCTGCCGGTCCACCTGCCCACCGATCTGACAAGGAACGAAGACTCATGGCCTCACATTGCCTGTTGGTCCGCTGTCGTATGGCTCGCAGTACAGTATGCGTGCTGCTGCAGATACTGCTTCCTTCGCTGATATGTGCCACGGCTTACGCGCAGGCACCTGCCGAAAAACCGTTTCTCAGTTTTGTCCGACAGACGGCGGCTGAATTGCGAAAGCAGGACGCGCCGCCGGCCGATCTGGCCGCATGGCAGGCTCAGCGGACACTGCTGCGGCAGCAGCTGGAACTGGCCTGGGGTGGCTTCCCGCAGCAGCACGCGCCCCTGGAAGCCCGCATCCTCGAAACGCTCGATCGCCCCGACTACCGCATCGAAAAAATTGTATTCCAGACACTGCCGGGCGTTTTCATGACCGCCAGCGCGTGGGTTCCAAAAATCTCCGGAAAGCTGCCGGCAGTGCTGTGCGTCCATGGGCACTGGGCCGGAGCCAAACAGGATCCGCACGTCCAGGCACGCTGTGCCGGTCTCGCTCGGCTGGGCTTTTTTGTCCTCGCAGTCGATGCCTTCGGCGCGGGTGAACGCGCCATCGGTGAACAGCTCGGCGAATACCATGGCGAAATGACGGCCGCCACACTGTTCCCCATCGGGCGACCGCTCAGCGGCATTCAGGTTTATGAAAACGGGCGAGCTGTCGATTATCTGTGCTCACGCCCCGAAGTTGATCCGCAGCGAATTGGCATTACCGGAGCCAGCGGCGGCGGCAATCAGTCGATGTATGCCGGAGCCTGGGATGAACGATTCAAAGCCGTCGCACCGGTCTGCTCGGTCGGTACTTACCAGGCTTACCTCGGTGCAGCCTGCTGCATGTGCGAGGTCGTCCCGGGAGCCCTGGCAATGACCGAAGAATCCCGCATCCTCGCACTGACCGCCCCCCGGGCCCTCCTGATCATCAGTGCCACTCAGGATGCCTTTCAGTTCTCCGTCGGTGAAGCTGCGAAATCCATCAGTGCCGCTCGCCCCGTCTTTTCCCTGTACAACCTGCCGGATCTTCCGCGACACACCGTCGTCGAATCGCCCCATGACTACAATCAGCCCATGCGGGAAGCCATGTACGGATTTATGACGCAGCACCTGAAAGGGCAGGGCACCGGACAGCCGATCCCGGAGCCCTCAATATCTCTCGAAGAACCGGAAGCACTCCGCTGCTACCCCGGCACAACTCGCCCCGACGACTGGCTGACACTGCCACAATTCGCGGCCCGCGAAGCCCGTGGCCTGCTGCAGTCCCGTAAACCGCTGCCACCCTCTGAGCTGCGACAGCGACTGGAAAGACTGCTCGGCGGCACCGAACCGGGCGCTGGCACTGGACAACTGACATCTCCCGCCCCCGGAACGTTCGAACTGCAACTGAAACCCGAAGCCGGACTGCAACTGCAGCTGGTCGGTCGCAACCCGAAATCCGCCGACGCCGGGCTCAGACTCATCCTCACCGGTCAGGGCAGCGATCACCCGTGGGTCCGGGAACAGCAGCGGCTGGCGGAAGCGGCCGGAACAGGCTGGGCCGTGCTGGAACTGCGAGCGACCGGACGGATGGAGGTCAGTGGCGACCGCATCGGCAAAGCTCCCGACCACAACTCAGCTGAATGGTCTCTCTGGCTGGGACGACCTCTGTGCGGTCAGTGGGTTCGCGATATTCGACTGACAACGGCTCTGCTCAAGGACAAGCTGCCGTGCAGCAGCATCGAACTGGTCGCCAGCGGAACCGGCAGTTTCGCCGCGCTCGCAGCCGTCGCCATCGATGAAAACATCGACGGTGCCGACATCACGGGGCTACTGACCTCTTTTGTTTCGGACAAGCCGTACGTCGGACAGCGACTGGCCGATATGATTCCCGGAATTCTGCGGGACGCCGGAGACGTGGTGCATGTCGCTGAACTGGTCGCTCCCCGGCCCTTGCGGCTGCACGCTCCCGTCACGCCGCAGGGCGAACCGCTGGACGCGGCTGCCGCAAACGAACTGCTCAGCCGTCTGCAGCCCGCCTGGCAGGAAAACTCTGACCGCCTGAAACTGACAGCCGGCAAATGAAACACCCGGCCTGAACACACCTGCGCTGCGGAATATGAACAGTTGGCCGGGATTTTTGACTGCCTTTTTCAGGGTCACAACCGCTCTGTTCCCACAGCCTGCAGCCTCCCCGCAGCCCCGGAAGCCCTCCCGCGTTCGGTTGTCACCCGCATGCTTCAACGTTATCTTGTTGCCGAACATGGTGTTCCAGACTAGGATGCATGACAAACAAGTGGGTGTGGGTACGCAGGTCATTGGTTCCCGCACAGCGACTCGGCCACACTTCGTGGTTTCCTCAGGGTTTACGCAGCAAAGGTGCAGTCATGATCAGCTCAGACGAAACCGCCGGCAAGCAGGCTGAATCGAAAACGGCCACAGCAACATTCGCCGCTGGCTGTTTTTGGTGCACGGAAGCCGTGTTTCTGCGAGTCAAGGGCGTCACAAAGGTCGTCAGTGGCTATATCGGCGGCACCAAAAAGAACCCCACCTACAAGGAAGTCTGCACCGGGCTGACCGGACACGCAGAAGCCATCCGCATTGACTACGATCCCTCCAAAATCACCTACGAGCAGTTGCTTGAGATCTTTTTCTACACACACGATCCCACGACACTGAACCGCCAGGGTGCCGACGTTGGCACGCAGTATCGCTCGGCTGTCTTCTACCACGACGACAAGCAAAAGCAGCAGGCCACGGAACTGATCGCACAATTGAACAAGTCGGGCGATTTCGACAGCCCGATTGTCACCACCCTGGAACCGAATTCGACGTTTTACTCAGCCGAAGACTACCATCAGGATTACTTCGCCAACAATCCGTCGAACCCCTACTGCATGGCGGTCGTCGGCCCCAAAGTCTCGAAGTTCCGCAAGAAATTCAAGGATTACCTGAAGAAGGATGGCGAATAGGCTGCCTGCTTTCAGTCACCCGCCTGCACGCCCCCGACATTCCGTAGTCCACAGTGCCGACTCGCGCAGGCAAGCGACCGTCAACTGTTCAGATTGTCGCGTTTCTCTCCGCGAAACGTGCGATCCTGATTCCCAATCCGCAGACCTTCGCGCAGGTCTGTTGCGTCAAGGAAGAAGTGCGGGGCTCTGTCTTCCCCGCCACCACCCAGGTCAGCGTCCCTCGGCGGTCGCCTGAGCTTCCAGCAGACGGATCCAGGGCGCCACGTAATGCCCGTTGTCGTGAAAGGTGCGACCACTGACCAGGTTGCCGTCAATCACGCAGGCCTCATTCACAAAGATCCCGCCACACACTTCCAGATCAAAACGGCACTTGGGAACCGTCGCCATCCGGCGACCACGCACACAGTCTGCATATGCCGGTATCTCTACTCCGTGGCACACGCTGGCCACGGGCTTGCCGGCACCAAAAAAGTACTTCGTCACTCGCACAAGGTCAGCGTCATAGCGGATGTACTCAGGAGCTCTGCCGCCGGAAAACAGAATGCCCGAATACTCCTGCTCACGAATGTCCCGGAAGGCCACGTCCGCCTGAATGCTGTACCCCTCCCACTCCTTCGTGATCGTCCAGCCTGGCTTCACCTCATGCAGTACCATCTGGTAACGCTGCTGCTCAGGCGCTGCCACAACAGGCTGAAAACCCGCCTCCACCAGACGGTAGTACGGATACATCGTATCCAGCGTTTCCGTAGCGTCACCCACCACAATCAGGACCCTGCCCCGAGTACTCATCTGAGTTTCTCCCTCTGCAGCTTCAATACGCTTACAGTCGCTCTTCGCTGGCTTTCAGGCGTTCATTGCGGTCAAACGCCAGCAGCTCCGTGATCAGGTCGTTCAAATCACCCTGAATAATCCTGTCCAGTTTGTACAGTGTCAGATTGCAGCGATGATCAGTCAACCGATTCTGGGGAAAGTTGTAGGTGCGAATGCGTTCTGAACGGTCACCCGATCCAACCAGTGTACGGCGGACCTCCGAACGTTCGGACTGCAGCTTCTGCTGCTGCTGTTCCAGAATGCGACTGCGCAGCACTCGCATCGCCTTCGCCCGATTCTTGTGCTGACTCTTCTCGTCCTGACACTTCACCACAATGCCTGTGGGCAGGTGCGTGATTCGCACAGCGCTTTCTGTTTTATTGACTTTCTGTCCCCCCGGACCGCCCGCGCGCATCGTATCAACTTCCAGGTCCTCCGGGCGAATGTCAATTTCCACTTCATCAGCCTCTGGCAGCACCGCGACCGTGGCCGCGCTGGTATGCACCCGCCCCTGCTGCTCGGTCTCAGGGACACGCTGCACCCGGTGACCACCACTCTCAAACTGCAGCGCGTGAAAGGCCCCGTCGCCAGTAATCGAAAACACAACTTCCTTCAGTCCGCCCAGTTCCGTCGGACTGAATTCCAGCAGCTCAGTCTTCCAGCCCCGCTGTCCGCACCAGGCCAGGTACATGTCATACAGGTCCTTCGCAAACAACGCGGCTTCGTCGCCACCGGTGCCTGCCCGGATTTCCATGATGCAGGCACCGCGAGTAATCGAGTCGCCGGCTGTCGCCATGTCCTCCAGTTCCACAGACAGCTCACGATGCTGAGCCTGCAACTGGGACAATTCCCCCCTCGCGTACTCGCGAGCCTCATGGTCGGTTTCCTCATCGACCATCATCTTTGCTGCGTCAATGTCGCCTTCCAGCGAATGAAATCGCCTCACGGCCGCCGCGATTTTCGCCAGCGAGCCCATCTCTTTGCGGATCTCCAGCATCCGCGGCACATTCGACAGCACGTCGGCATCCAGCAGCTGCTTCTCCAGCTCTGCGTAACGTGCAGCCTGTCGTTCTAGTGCCGGAAACATGCTGGAAACTCCAGAGCAAAAAAGAAAAGGACGTGCACGGCCAACCGCGCACGCCCCCGTCAGATTTTCAGCATCGCCAGGCTACTTCGCGTCGCGACCAGCCCAGTTGTACTTCTTCGTGAACTTCTCGACACGGCCTGCCGAGTCGACGAATTTCATCTTGCCAGTATACAGCGGGTGAGACGCCGAACTGATTTCCACCTTAAACAGCGGATAGTCCTGACCGTCTTCCCACTTCGTCGTTTCTTTGGTGCGAATGGTGGAATTAATCAGGAACCGAGTCCCGGTCGAGGTGTCCATGAACACGACAGGACGATATTCCGGATGAATGTTCTTCTTCATGACACTATCTTCCCTGGCAGTCAGTTGGACGGATGGCAAGTACACCCGAAACGCCGACTGTAAAACGCCGCAGAACCGCTGCAGCACCGAGCACCCCAAAGCGGAAACCCTGAGAGTGCAGGATCCGCGGAAGTGCAGAAATTGACCGCGTTAACCGCGGCACTCCTTCCCGGCAAACGGCCGGCAAAGCCGAAGCCGAAAGTGTAAACCCGCCGGGGCAGATCGGCAAGCAAAAAGCAGGCCTTGACGCTTTTCGCTGAATCCACAGGCCTTTTTCACAGGAAAAGCCCAGAAAACACCCCAGTTTGACGCGAGTTCCCACGATTCGGAAGCGGAACGGAAGTCCAGTCACCGCGGAGGCTTGCGTCCGGCCGCGGCCGCCGAATATGCTTCCAGCCCGGCATCCGCCGGGCGTTCCGCAGCCTGCAGACCGGCCCCCCACCCTCCACCCGCGAGCTCACTCATGAAGACCCACAACGGCACCCTGGTCGTCCGCAATGGCCAGCTGATTGACGGTAATGGAGGCCCCCCCGTCCCCAATGCCATCGTTGTCGCGGTTGACGGACGGATCACCTGGGCCGGCCCCGCCGCGGCGGCACCTCCCGTTCCGCCGGACGCCACCGTCATCGATGCCGCCGGAGGCTCCATTCTGCCCGGCCTCGTGGAAGCCCACTTTCACCCCACCTACTTCAACGTCGCCGCACTCGAAGATCTCGACATTAAGTACCCGGTCGAATATGTCACCCTGCTGGCCGCGGCCAACGCCCGCCTCGCCCTCGAATGCGGGTACACCTCAGCCCGCAGCGGCGGCAGCCTCTTCAATATCGATGTCTGGCTGAAACAGGCCATCGAAAACGACATCTGCTCAGGCCCCAGACTGGCCGCCAGCGGTCGCGAAATTTGCGGTGTCGGCGGACTGATGGACTGGAACCCCGACTTTCGCCGCATCGGCATGGATGGCCTCGTCCTGCTCATCAATGGTCCCACAGAAGCCCGCGCTGCCGTCCGCAAACTGGTGAAGGACGGAGTCGAATGGGTAAAAACCTATCCGACAGGTGATGCCGCCGCACCCGACACCAACGACCACCACACGCTCTGCATGACCTTTGAAGAAATGCATGCCGTTGTCGCCACCGCTCATAACCACGGACTCAAGGTCACCGGACACTGCCGCGCCACAGAGGGCATTCGCAACGCACTCAAAGCCGGCTACGATGCCGTCGAACACGGCACCTTCATGGACCAGGAATGCCTTGACCTGCTGCTCGCCCGCAACGTCCCCTGTGTCCCGGCACTGTACTTTGAATACGCCAGTATTCAGCGAGGCCCTGAATTCGGAATGTCACAGCGAGTCATCGATGGGCACCAGGAAACACTCGACGGCGGCGCTGAAAGTGCCCGCATGATCCTGAAAGCCGGTGGCTGCCTCGGTATGGGTGGTGACTACGGCTTTGCCTGGAACCCCCACGGCGACTACGCTCGCGAACTGACCTTCTTCGTCAAATACGTCGGCTTCAGCCCGCTTGAAGTGCTCACCTGCGCCACGAAAAATGGCGCCAAACTGCTGGGACGCAGCCACGAAATCGGCACCGTGGAACCCGGCAAACTGGCCGATCTGCTGGTTGTCCCCGGAAATCCCCTTGAGGACATCACAATCCTCGAACGACGCCACGACTTCATCGCTGTTGTGCAGGGCGGACTGCTGCGAGCCGGAACGGCCAAAAACCGGTGATGGACGGACTGCAGTCCCCCACGCTACGCAGCCTCACGAAACCTCAGCGATGGACGCTCAATCGTCACAATCGTGTTCGGCGGAACACTGCGATTCAGAGACACGCTGGAACCAATCTGCGATCCGGCCCCCACCACCGTCGTTCCACCAAGGATCGTTGCATTGCTGTAAACGGTCACGCGGTCTTCCAGTGTCGGATGACGCCGCGCTCCGCGAATCAACTGCCCCTCTTCGTCACGAGGAAATGACCAGGCACCCAGTGTCACTCCCTGATACAGCGTCACGCCCTCGCCAATCCGACACGTCTCGCCAATCACCACGCCCGTCCCGTGATCGATAAAAAATGCACTGCCAATCTCCGCACCCGGATGAATGTCGATACCGGTTTCCCGATGCGCCCACTCAGTCATCATCCGCGGCAGATACGGCACCCCCAGCAACAGCAGCTCATGCGCCAGACGATACACACTGATCGCCTGGATACCGGGATAACACAGGACGATCTCGTCCCGAGTCCTGGCAGCCGGGTCCTTTTCAAACGCCGCCTCCACATCCGACAGCAGCCGCCCATGCAGATCAGGCAGCCGCTGCAGAAAACCGGCCACCAGTCGCTCTGCGTCCCGCTGCAGCACTGACTGTTCTTCGTGCAGCCTCAGAGTCGCCTGACGCACATGTCGCAGTGCCAGTCCCACCTGCTGCTGCAGCCCGGCCGCTGCAGCAGTCAGTCGCACCGTATAGTCTGCAGCAGTCTGTGCAACAGCAGTTGAATCACTGCGACGCAGCCCCGGAAAAAGCAGGTCCTGCAGGTCCTGCGTCAGCCCAATCACAGCATCTGTCGAGGGCAGGGCAGTGGCAGCGACCGAGCGACAACCGGCAGCCTGAGCCTGCAAACGGGCCGCGATCCCACTCACACACGCATCCTCCAGTGCAATCCGTTGCATCGTCTGTTCTCAACTGTGGCTGAGTCCCGTACACCGCGTTCCGCCGACGGCCAATCGCATTCCGCTGCCTTCCCGCATCTCTCAGGAAGATCGGAATATGCCCCGACACAACTGAAGCAATGGCCTGTGAGTGTCAGGTGGATCCTGACGAGCCCGCAAAACACAACCGACACAATCGACAGTGCGTCCCGAGCCTCCCCAAACACCCAGAGCACCGCCCTCCGGCCACTCCACACCACTCCAGCGCCCCACAAAACCTCGCAAAACCCGCATTTCGACCGTTTAGCCCAAACCTCAAAATTCCACCGGAATAATTTTGACCCGCGATTCCCCTGACCTATGTTCTTGGAGTCGAGGGAATTCAAACGGCCCGCTGCAGGCGGAAACGAGAAACCTTGGCAAATCTCCAACAAACAGACAGCGCGGTGAGGAAAGCTAGGAGCTTTGAGGGGACCTAGCCGCGCTGTCGTTTATTGCGCGCTGCACCGGCTGCTGCCGTGAGGGCCTAACACCCCGTCCCGCAGATCACAACGGAACCGCTGGCTGCCCTCGCTGGATTACCACACGCGTTCGCTGTCAGCATCCTGAACGTCGCTTGCGCCGCCGCCACAACACCACACCAGCGCCAGCACACAACAAAACAACGCCAGTTGAGGGTTCCGGAGTCACTATGGTTATGGTGCCGGTCAATTTCTGACCGCTGCCTGCCAGAGTGGCGGATGATGATGATGAACTTAAAAACGAGCTGATTAAGGGGTCAGCGTCAAATACGATACTGAAGGTTTCGCCAACAGCAGCAGATGTTCCTCCCACGTGCGTGACAGCCAGTCGCGCCAGCAGCCGCTTCGTTCCACCCAACGTGACATCACTCGCCGAAAGAGTGGCATCACTGACATTAGCCTCATATGGCAGTGGCCCTCCGACAAAGTACCCAGCACTGTCCCCCAAAAAGACATAACTGAATGGAGAAGTTACGGCCGACGCGTCAAAAGGGACTGCATCAAACTGCAGGTCGCCGTTCGCAGGGCCACCCGGAGTAATGTTGATCCTGGCATTAAACGCAGACAGAGGATCCGATGAATTACTGCTGATCAACACATCCACGTAACCGGATCCGCCGTATGGAATCTGAGCATCCTGTACTTCAATGATTAACTCACCGCGACAGCCCGCGGAGCACGCCAAAACAAACAAGATTCCAGCACATGCAGATACCCAGCCCCGGCGCTCAAACATTTCCCGCCCCCAAACGCCCGACATTCTTCGTACGCTTCGTTCACATCCTGGCGAGCTCAACTATCACACTCCGGAAGCGAACTCGTCAAAATCAAATCGATAAAATTACACGAGCACAGCTTTTTCCCGCACTGCACAACCGGAAGAATTCCAACATTCCCTAATACTGCCATTGGCAGCCATTCGCGGGCTGCAGCCGGTTCAGAACTCAAAAATTCGCAGCACAGCGCTCCACGACCGAAAGGAAGCGAGCTTCAGCCTGTAACGGCACCAGATCAGGTTCGGACTTTACGCGAAATGGATCCGCAAACCCTTCACTCGCCGCACGCTCCAGTGCGGTCAGTGCATCCGCCACCACGGCTGGCCGAGCCTCTGCGGCGACATGCCGCGACAGCTGCGCCAAAGCCCGCGCTCGCTCCAAATGCAGCTCGCCGTTCTTCGCCGAAACCGCCCCCAGCTCGTCCACCAGCTTCTTCGTTGGCTCCACAAGCCCGCAGCGAGCATCAATCAGCATCAGATTGATCAGATTCTTCTCGTCATTCGATGCGTCCGCCAGCTCCTGTCGCAGCGCACGGCAACGCTCCTGCAGACTCGCTGCCTCCGCCGACTCGCCCTGCATATCCCGCAGCGTCGCCATCCGATACAACGCCGTCGAAAGCTGACGCTTGTAATCCGCCTTCTGAGGATCCGACGCGTAAACCTCCTCCAGCAGATTCAAAGACTCACGCACGACCGGCATCGCTTTGTCCAGCTGCCCAATCCACAACAGAGACTGGCCATAATTGCCCAGATGCCCCGCCAGCTCCAGCTTCAGCGGCAACATCGTCCTGCGACGCTCGTAAATCTCCCGACGACCGGCAATCGCCCGATCGTACAGCGCAAGTGACTCATCGGTACGCCCCAGACGCATGCAGATGTAGGCCAGCCCGAGCGCCATCTTGTCGTGATTGATCTGCCGCGCCGCCGTCCGACTGTCCCTCTCATCCTCACTCAGACCAGCGAAATCCGGAGCTGTCCGGATCGCCTGCAACACCTCGGCCATCAGCTGCAGTGACTCTGAAAAGCTCTGCTCTGCCTCCGCCAGACGTCCCTGATGCAACGACTCGACACCCTTATTCTGCAGGATTGCAGCCAGCAGTTCCCGGAGATCTTCCTTCGAGGGACTGCCCGGCTGCGGCTGAGGATCTGACAGACACTCACGTGCCAGCTTCTCAGACTCCTCCAGCAACTCCATCGCTGACGCTGGATCCCCACTGAGACGCTTTTTCACCGGCATCCAGACCAGGCCAATTTTGGCGCGGTTACTGCGAGCAGAGTCTGTACGGCCTTTCAATGCAATTCGCTCGGCACTCATGTCATACAACCGCGAAAACTCGCGGTCCGCCTCCGCCAGACGATCCAGCTCAATAAATGCTGTCCCAATCTGCTGCCGCAATGCCATCAGAGTCGGAATCGCTTCGCCACGCAGCCCGCCCGTCAGCTCAATGTCCAGTTCATCCCACTTCTTCGAAACCGCCTCCAAAACCGCAATCCGCACCTCGCTCATGCCGGCCTGCTGCTTCAGCTTCGCATCTGTTTCAGTCAGCACAAACTGGATATTCTGCAGTGCCAGATTGGCCTGCCTGCGAGCCAGCGCCTCGTTTTCCTCAGCCTTCGCCTTCTGCTGATTGGCCACCACCTTCTGACGTTCAGCCTCGTCCCGCTGCTCAGTCGCAATGCCCCGCTGCTTGTCCGCCTCATCTCGCTGCTGCTCAACGTTCTTCTTTTCATCCGCAATCTGCGCTGCCTGCGCCGATGTCACCACCCACGCCCAGGAAGAAATCACCGCCGTCAGGGCGATGAACAGACCGGCCAGACCGGATGGAACTGCAATCCTGGGATTGCGCTGACACCAGCGCCACGTTCGCTGCAGGCGACTGATCGGACGAGCCAGAATCGGTTCACCGTTCAGGTAACGCCGCAGGTCGTCCGCCATCGCGGCACAGTTCTCATACCGCGCTGCCGGATCCTTCTGCAATGCCTTCAAACAAATCGTCTCGAGATCCTCTGGAATCGCCGGCTGCAGCTGTCGGGGAGACACAGGGTCGTTGTTGATCACCTGCATCACGGTCTCAAGTGGCCGGTCCGTGATGAAAGGCGGACGAGCAGTCAGCATCTGATACAGTACCGCTCCCATCGAATACTGATCTGACTTCGCCGTCACTGCGGAAATCTCTCCACGAGCCTGCTCAGGTGGCATGTAGCTGGGACTGCCCATGATGGTGCCGTCACGAGTCGCCCCGGACGCCTCACCATCCACCTCCTTCGCCAAACCAAAGTCCGTCACCTTGGGATTGCCAGCCGAGTCCATCAGAATGTTGGCCGGCTTCAGGTCCCGATGCAGGATCCCATTGTCGTGCGCGTACTGCATGGCCCGACATACCGATTCCACCAGAGCAGCCGCAGACCGCGCATCGCGAGGCTTTCCGTCAAGCATCTTCTGCAGGTCACTGCCGTCCACAAACTCCAGCGAAAACCAGGGCAGGCCATCCTGCTGCCCCATGTCAAAAATCTGCACGATCCCCGGATGCTGCAGATGAGCAACCGCGCGAGCTTCAGCCAGAAATCGCTGCAGAGCCGGACCGCTGCTGTGCGCCCCGGCCAGAATCATCTTCAGGGCGACAGTTCGCTTCAAAATGCGATGACGTGCCTTGTAGACAACCCCCATTCCACCACGACCCAGCTCGGTGAGAATCTCATAGTCGCCGATCACCTTCCCCGCAGCACCGGTGACCTTCGTCCCCCCCTGACTGCCACCGTCGTTCAATGTCTCAACATAGTCTTCAAGTTCCGGTGGTCCGCTCACCAAAGTCTCGCCGGGATTCCCGGCAACACCGGTTGACTGCGGTACAAGTGTGGCTCCCGGATCAGCCGCAATCGGTTCGCCAGCCAGCTGCGGGTCCACCCAGGTCTTCTGCAGAGTCTGCTGCGAGACGGGCGCTTCGAAATGCCCCAGGGCCGGCGCAACAGTTGCCGCAACAGCCACCTGCCCCCCTTCCAGGGTGTCCTCAGATGAAGCCACCAAAGTCGCTGCAGGATCCGCTGATGGCCGAGAAACAGGCGGCGAAACAATCGTCTCTACCCCCGCGGGATTCCCCGCGAAACCACCGACACGGCCATTTGAACCCCGAAAATCTGCAGCCGCCATGTCCAGACCTCTTTCCGAATACGGAAACAGTGAACAGAAAGTGCCAAATGTCCACCCGACCAAACCTTCGGATTCTACTTGCTGATCTTTCCCAACCTCAAGCTGGAAATCCCAAAGATTTCGCAATCTTTGGGCGATTCGGGGGAATTTGGGGGAGATTACCCGCGGGCGCCCGGCGCTCAGCCGTCCACAAGTAACAGCATCCAGTCCCGCAGCTTCTGCCCAGCACGACGTGTCGCTGCCAGACGGTCCGAAATATTCACTACGCCATTTCCATCGAGATCACCATTCAACTGGCTACCAGCCTGCCCCATCTGGCTCAGTACCAGATTCAGGTCATCAGTCGCCACATTTCCGTTGCCATTCGCATCTCCATACAACCGGAAGAATTCATACGAAGCATCCTGTGCGTCACCAAATGTCGAGTTACCGTTCAAATCCACACTGACACGGTAAAAGCCGTCTCCCGCCTGAACACTTCCACCAAGACCGCTCGCTCCAAAATCCAGCCTCATCCGGCGATCAGCAGCTGACACGCTGACCCCATAACCCGATACCGTCTGCCACGGAACGGCCCCTTCACTCGCTGCATCAATCGGAAGTCGCTGAACCCGCAGTCGACTGGCAGCCAAAGAGCTGGGGTCAGAACTGAACAGAACGTCCAGATACCGGACATAGGAACGCTGCGCCATACCGTTCTGAACACGAATTCCAAGCGATGTCAGACCCGGTGAACTGAATGTCACTTTCGCCGTCTTATCCGACACCGAGGGAGCAGGCTCGACATTCCCCGCACCGTCCGCTGCCCGCGTGTAAAAACCATACGTATGCTCGACTCCGTCCAAAAGACCGATCACACGCGAAGTGCCGGAATAGTTTCCGGGCGAAGTCTGCATCGCACTGACAGTGTCCACCTTAACAGCAGCACCACCGTCAACTGTCATGTAGACATCAAAGGACTGCAACACACGACCACTGGGCTTCGCTCCCACAATCTGCAATTCAAACTGCCCCGCGCTGTTCCAGCTCAGGCTGGAAACTTCGCTGGTGGGTGGCAGGATGTCACCAATCACAGTGTATGTATCAGCAGTCGACTTCGCCTCACGATTGCCGGCATTGTCCACCGCTCGACTGTGGAACCAATACGTGCGATTCGCCAGTGCTGTGAATGCAAACGACGGACTCGCCGCCGGCACCGTTGCAAACCACGTGTAGCCGGTGCCCGTCGAATAATACAACTCGTATTCCTTGACCCCACTTGCATTCACCCCGGGATCAGATCCGGACGCAGTAATCGTCAAATTCACTGTGGTCGCTGCTGCTGGCAGCGCCGCCAAAGTACTCACCGGAGCCGTCTCATCAACGATGTCCGTTATCGAAACCACAATCGCCTTCTCAAAGCTCAAACCGCCCGCATCCGTTGTGCGAATTCGCACCGATCGACTGCTCGCCTGCTCGTAATCAAACACAGCAGCAGTCCTCAATTGGCCGCCACTGATCGAAAACAAGGCATTGTCCGTCGAACCGGCCCCGGACACCAGCGTATACGTAAACACCGCATCCCCGTCCGGATCCGTACTGCTCAGACTGCCCACAACCGTCCCGACCGCCGCATTCTCACTCACCGCCGACGGTGACAGACTGATGTTCGTCGGAGCATTGTTCAGCAGCTGTATCGTCGCCGTCAGCGTCAGCTCGTTGCTCAAGCCGCTGTCGTCGTCCTGCAGCCGCAGCCGAATCACCGTACTGGCCCCCGCCCCAAATGTGACCTTGAAGCTGCCCGCGCCCGTGACACTGTTGATCGTAAACTCCGACACCGTGCCGAAAGTGCCGCCGGACACGCTGGAAACACTGAAGCTGTCCGCACCAACATCCGCAGCCGTGAAGCTGTACGTATGAGTCGTCGCCTCAACCGGATTCGATTCACCAGTCAATGTCAGCAACACCGGATTCACGTTCGCAACCGTCACCACAAAACTCTCACTCTTCGATTGCCCGATGTCGTTCACGATGGTAACCGTCACCGTGTATATACCATTGTCAGTCCACACGTGCGACAGCGACGCGGTACCATTCGACGCAACCGTCAGTGCCTGACTGCCACTGCCGTCCCCGTAGTTCACCGTGCTGCCCGCCCAGCTGGTCGCCGCACGATCCGTCACACTGATGGACCGAGTAAACGCAGCACCCTCGGTCGATGTCCCACTGCCGCCAACGGTGACCGTCAGCGAATAGTCATCACCAGCCCCCGCATCAATCGTGTCCACACCACCATAACCCTTGATCGTGTCCACGCCGTCGCTCTCGTTCGACTTCGTAAACCGTGAAATCACAAGCTGATAGCGGCCAACGTCCGTGTCATCCCGTGTATCGAGGAAGCGTTTCAGCAGATCCGCATACCCCAGAATATTGTTCGGATTCGAAGGATTGATCGGGCTGGTCGGATTCGTCGGGTCAAACACCGAACTTGCCGGATCCCGTTTAAACGTATCCACTTCGATGAAATAAGTGCCCGTCACCGGCAACAGCAGGTCCACAATCGAACTGTCCGTCGGCTCAAACGTATCATCGTTCACCGCCGTCGATGTGAACCACGGAACCTCCGTCAACACGCCACCCTGCAGATACCACACCCTGACGATCGAATCGATATAGTCATCAGCTGCCGTCCCATAGCGAGTCAGCGAATTGCTGTAGAGATCGATGTTGACAACATCTCCCGCACTGCCGCTGAAACTGTACCAGTCGTTCTGCGATTTCCCGGTGGACGAGTCCACGGCAATCTCACC
>VFQT010001046.1_pt1 | contig 35989 bp, 29 predicted proteins | sample 3512381 | NCBI WGS metagenome assembly VFQT01 (sample SAMN10412376, study PRJNA504923) | tailings metagenome | isolation source: Relicate 2 Philex TSF3 active mining site | place: Philippines: Tuba, Benguet | collected 2017-08-29 | reverse complement strand
GTAACCAAACTCAGAATAGCGTTCGTCGAGCACGCAACAACCGTGTTCAACAACACTTTTTGAATCATTGGAAATGCGAAATCTATGAAGCTTTCAACGACTACAACCATCGGTAGACTGACCCTTGCGGCAGCATTCACGATGTTGGCGATGCATGGGTCAAGTGCCCGCGCGGACCTGTACCAATATGTGCTGGAAAGTGGGACATCTACGATTTCCGGCTCTATCGGAACTACCACCTTTACGAACGCGACGTGGTCATTGTCGAACATTGTCGATCCAACAGCTGGCACAGCACTCAGTCCCACAGCTACGCTTTATGCATCAACATCCCAATTCTCTATCCACTTGGGTGGTTCGACATATGTGTACAACCTCGGTGGCACAGCTGGGCAGTCCGCAAAAATGATCACATATACAGGTAACGGTGGACGGTTCTTTGCTACTGGAGTTTTTGATCAAGTTGGTGATATTCATGGCGGGATTCTTTTTGGATTAGTGAATCCGGATCCATCACTGGTAACTCCAGGGACATATACTATGCTGAATGTATTTGATGGTCCATTTGTTGCGACGACACAAGGCAACATCGTTATCACCAATGCACAGGCTGGCTTAGGCTCACTGACTATTTCGCAATATGGCTCATCCGCCGTACCGGAGCCAGCCGAATGGGTCGGTCTCGCGATGCTCGGAACCGGCCTCGGTGGTCTTGTTGTACGTGCACGCCGCCGCAAGGTTGCGTAATCTCCCGTATGGTGCCATCCGGGCTTCCGGGTGGCACCACGCAAATCACAAGCGTGTGCTTTAATGCACGCATGCTGCACTTCGCACAATCTCCTGCGCCACAGGTCTCCCGCTGCGAGCCGCCAAGTTGGTGGCTGGACACAAAACATCGCGACATCACGCTGCTCCTCACGGGCATCAACCTCGACCGCTGCCAGGTAACGCCGGCAAATCCGGGCATTAAAATCCGCGCCGTCCGCCAGGGGCGAACGCCGACGCACTGCTTTGTTGACATCACGCTTGCGAAAAATGCCGCACCGGGTAGCTATGCGTTTTCCATCACGAACAAAGCCGGCAAGACGACGCGCTTCACCTTTGAGCTGGTCCCGCAGGCCGCAAAGCGTATCGCACCGCTCGGCACGGATGACAACCTCTACCTCATCATGCCCGACCGGTTTGCGGATGGCGATGCCAGAAATAACATCCCGAAAGGCATGGATGCCCTCTATGATCCAAAGCGTCCCCGGCACTTTCATGGCGGTGACTTTGCGGGGATACAGAACCGGCTTCCGTATCTGAAGGACCTCGGCATCACCGCCATTTGGATGACACCCATCTACCAGAATGCATCCTTTATCGACCCTGCGCGTAAGTACGCGGGCGAGCCTGTGATCGATTATCACCTCTATGGTGCGACAGATTTCTACGCCATAGATCCGCACCTTGGGACGCCGGATGACCTCCGCAACCTCATCACGGCTGCGCACAAAAGTGGCATCAAGGTGATACAGGATCAGGTCGCAAATCACGGTGGGACGTATCACCCGTGGGTGGACAATGCCCCGACAAAGACATGGCTGAACCCAAAGCGGGATAACACGTGGCAGCTGATGGACGTGATGTCGCCTGCGGCGAGCCGCAACATGGTGGATGGCGTGACGCGCGGGTGGTTTGCGGGTTTTCTGCCGGATATGAACCAGGATGACCCTGACTGCGCGCGTTATCTGATTCAGAATGCGCTGTGGTGGGTCGGGATGTTTGGTTTTGACAGCATCCGCCAGGACACGATTTCCTATGTGCCGCGCACCTTTTGGCGGAAGTGGTCAGGTGCGCTCAAGGCGGAGTTTCCGGGGATTACGCTCCTTGGTGAGGTGTTGAATGGAAATGCGGCATTTGTGTCCACATTTCAAAAGGGGAATCACGGGCCGGGCAAAGTGGATGCGGGCTTTGACACGCTGTTTGACTTCCCGGCGTACTTTGCGGTGCTAAATAGCATCCGGGATAACGATTGGCGCGGCTTTGCGGACACATTGGCGCATGACTTGTTGTATGAGGATGCCAATGTTTTGGTCAGCTTTGCGGGGCTGCACGATACGCCGCGGCTTGCGGGTCGCCCGGAATATGGCATCGACCGTGTCCTGATTGCGTTGACGATTGCGCTCACGCTGCGTGGAATTCCATTGGTGTATTACGGGGATGAGCTTGGGCTTCCGGGCGGGGATGACCCTGATAACCGTCGGCATTTTCCGGGTGGCTTTCCGGGGGATGTCCGCAGCGCGTTTTCGGCATCCGGGCGTACACCGGATGAGGCGCGTATCCACGGACACGTCCGTCAGCTGCTGACGTTGCGGAAGCGTGAGAAGTCGCTACGGATGGGTACGGTGACGATTCTTACGGCGGATCACACGGGCTTGGTGTTTGTGCGCGAGGCAAAGGGTGCAAAGCCGGTGCTGGTGGCGATTCGTGGGCGGATTCCGGCCCGGATGCCGGCGATTGAGGTGATTGGCGCGCCGAAGGTGCGTGGATGGAAGCCACTCTTTGATGGCACATTTAGTGAGCTTGGCCCAAAGGGCTTGACATTGGCTTTTGGGCATTTGCCAGTGGCAGTGTATGTGGGTGAGTAATCGGAGAGGTCGGAAAGCCGCTTAGAACGGCTTCCGACCAATTAGGTTGGCTCCCTACGGGCACTCTTCGCAAGGCGGACACGCAGGTTTTGCCTTGGATGCTTTATTCGCGGCTGGCTTCGAGCATTTCTTGATACTGGTCTTTTTTGCGGTGACAGCTGTTGCTTTGGCAGGACTAGCCTTGACCGGGGTTCGCTCTTTCTCTGCAAATGCTCCTGATGCCAGCAACGTTACTAATCCAAATGCCAAAAATATGGGTGATTGCCTCATGTAGAAGTATTCCTCGCTTCCTCTTTAGTATTCAGTGGACCAAAGCCAAGTACACAGCAGTTGTCTACACGGAGCTTGAGTCGTGTTTGCACACCATCCAAGTCGCGTTGCAAGCGCTTGTCACAAGCCATCGCAGCAGAAAATGGGTCGAAAATCTGCACGACCAATGGCCGATAACTGTCTACGAGCCCGTAGTAAATCCACTTTCCATCTTTACGGGTATCTACCAAACCAGCCTGTCGAATCGTCTGTAAATGGCTTGAGAGCGTTGACTGCGTCAGTTCAAGCGCTTCGCAGAGCTCGCAAACACAGAGCTCGGATACCAGCAACGCCGCCAAAATCCGAATCCGGGTGGGATCGCTCAGCGCTTTTCCAAGGAGGACAACATCATTCATATTTACATCGTTATATCGACAAGTGTCGATATGTTATTCCTCCGGATGTGATAACGCAAGTAAGTCACGAGAAAGATTGATTATCAGCACGAAAGTGCCAGAGGGCTTGCGGAATGGCATATCGGCCGTTGTTGGCACCAGATGAACGGCACGTGTGACATGACGTTTACGGAATTCCAGGGAGTGGTCCTGAGTAGTACAAGCTTGTACAACCGGGCAAACACAAAACTGGCTCTGCCGGAAGGAGACTAAACTTCCTGCAGAGCCAGTTGGTTTCAGATCCGTACCGGGGAGACTAAACCCGGGCAAGATCTGCCTGACAGTTCCGCTAGCGTCGAACCGTCAAAGTAGCGGAGCGCGTTACACCGAGGGCCGTACCACTGATCACGGATGTTCGGTTCGTTGTTCCTCGGACCGATCTTACAGTAAACGTAACAGTACGCGCACCAGCTGGTACCGTAACGGTTGCTGGAACAGTCGCAGCAGCTGTGTTGCTCGATGCCAGGTTCACGACAAGCGCGGTTGGCGTCACTGCACTCAACGTAATGGTTGCAGTCGAGTTTGCACGACCACCACGAACGCTGGTTGGGCTGAGTGTAAGCGTGTTAAAGGTCACTGCTGCAACAGCCGGATTTACCGTCAGTGTTGTCGTCTTGCTGACGCCAAGAGACGCTGCTGTGATCGTTGCCGCAGTGCTTGCTGTAACCGATGTCGTACTGATGGCAAAGGTAGCTGTTGTAGCACCCGCCGGCACCGTAACCGATGCAGGCACCACAGCAGCAGCAGAGCTGCTTGTCAGCGTAACCACGACCCCTCCCGCAGGAGCTGGCGACCCAAGTGTGATGGTTCCTGTTGCAGCTGTTCCCCCATTGACGCTGACAGGATTAACACTCACAGTCGATAATGACCCAAGTGGCAGCGAAAGCGTCTTGACGGCTTCCGTGTTACCGGCAATATCAGTGCTATAAGCGGTGACTGTGTGCACACCATTGTCCAGGGTTATTGGACCGGAGTAAGCTGCAGCGGGAGCACCATCAACTGAGTAAAACGTCCCTGAGAGACCCGATGTAGCATCCGTTCCGCTGATGACAACACTTGTAGATGTCGCACCTGGCGTTGCAGTGATGGTCGTGACGGGAGCGGTCTTATCAACACGCACCGTCATCGAACCTACTGCGGATGCATTGTTCGAGTTGTCAGTCGCCCAGTAGGCAATGGTAGCGATGCCGTCCGTTGTACGGGCAATGTTCGTTGTTGCACCCGGAACGGTTACCGTTGTCCCTGCATTCAATGTGTATCGAATGTCGCGGACACCGCTGCCGCCAACATTATCCGTGCCCGTCACAGTGACCGTTACATTGACATTGTTCCAGCCTGCAGCATTGGCCGTCGTCGGGTTACGTGTTGCAGCTACAGTTGGAGGAATCGTCTCAGTGTTGGTCGCTGCAAGCGCATTGTAAGCACTGATGATTCCTTCGCGGCTGACTTTGCCAGCGAGTGATGCCAGTGGCTTTGTGCTACCAAGGATTGCACTACGCACCTGCGTCGCTGTCCAACCTGGCATCTTGCCCCGAAGCAATGCCGCCAAGCCGGTTACATGCGGAGCAGCCATCGATGTGCCACTGATCGAGTTGTAGCCATTAGGTTGTCCCAAGACTGTCAGGGCAATCGGCCAAGTACTAAAGACATTTGAGCCGGGCGCGCCAACATGAACGGTTCCCACTCCAAAGTTAGAGAAGTTTGACAACCCTCCCGTATTCGTCGTGGATGCGACATTGACCATGTTGGACAGGTTGTAGCTTGCCGGGTAGGAGAGGGAGACATCGATGTTTAGGGCACTGTTTCCAGCAGCTGCAATGAACAGGTGATCTGCGGCACCTGCATTTGTGATTGCTTGCAGAAGCAGGCTATCGAAGAGTCCGCCGCCCCAGGAGTTGTTCGAGAGCTTGATTCCATTCGCGGTGCAGTAGTCAATCGCCTTGATGGCATTCGCTGTCGTACCGCTTCCAGTATCAGAAAGAAACTTCAGAGGGACAATCTTTGCATTCCACGCCACACCGGCCACACCGATACCGTTGTTTCCCCTTGCGGCAATCGTTCCCGAGACGTGTGTGCCATGACCATTGCCATCCTGTGGGTTGTTCGTGTTCGTTACAAAGTTCCATCCACGAACATCATCGATGTAGCCATTGCCATCGTTGTCGATACCATCGTTCGCAATCTCGCCCGGGTTGACCCAGATGTTGCCCTGTAGATCCGGATGGTTGAAATCGATTCCCGTATCGATTACAGCCACACGGTAGTTAGGGTCGCCCGTATAAATATCCCATGCCTGAGGAGCATCAATGTCATTGAGCTGGCTGGCGGTGTTGTTCATGCCCCAGGTGTTACCGAACAATGGATCATTCGGCGTAATCTGCGTCGTAACGATGTAGTTGAGGCTAGCTCGAATAACCGTCGGGTCTGCAACAATTTCAGCCATTGCTGCAACAGGATCCCCGCTTGCGATGTGAATCAGCGCAAGGCCATCCACGATCTTGTACTTATCGATTGCTCCTAGCCCGACTTTGCGGCAGCAGCCATCTTTAGCATCATCCGATGCATCGGTACGGAACTGTACCAACAAGGTGTTCGGGTCATATTGTCCGCCGCCATTGAGCACTTTGTAGCGGTTGTTACCCATGTTTTGCTTTTGTGTCGCAGCGTAAGGCGAAATAGTCTGTGCCTGGCTGGACGAAGCGATGCTGGCAATGCCAACTGTTAGTGCCAAAACGGCTGGAACGCTGCGGAAGCAGCGCACCATTTTAGTCTCAGTGTTCAATTTTTTAGTCTCCAAACGAACCAACAATGCGTATGGTTTACGTCTGAAAACTGGTATCCGCAACAGGGAAAAACCCGCATTAAGTCGGGTTACGGGCTGGTTAAGATACCGGGAAAAACACCGTTTGTTATGCCATACGGCAGATTCAAATAACCTGCCTCACCATCCTTAACTTAGGTAAACAGGACAAATATTACGTACTTATTTTAGAAATAATCTAAATTAAGTTCACTAAATGATGTACTTGCCATCGACAACGACTTTGAATCGATGTGCTGCGGCTGTACTGCAACGTAAATCATGCACATTTCACCGTGATGAATCGGCACTCTAAGCGTCAGGCTCCTGTAGCTGCTTCTCAAATTCGAGCAGCTCGATGTGCTCCACCTTGGGCAACCCAAAGCGCGGATCCTGCATCGGGAACGCATGAATCACCCCCGTCGGCACATACCCGCGGCGGACATAGTAGGCGATTAGTTCGTGACGAAGGTGAATCACGGTCATCACAACCCGACCTAGCCCTCGTGCGGCTGCGATCGCTTCGATCTCCGCCAGGAGCTGGCGACCAATGCCCTTGCCCTGCGCAATAGGACTCACACTCAACATCCCGAAATACACATGGTCCGCATGAAAGGTCAGATGCGCACAACCAAGCAGGGTGTTCGGTTCTTCAACATCAACACCGGTCTCAGCCAACAACACGCACTGGTCATCCGCTGTGATAATGCCAGCGACTTTGTCGGCATCCGTCCGCTGACCACCCAGAATGTCAGCCTCGGTAGTCCACCCGACCTTGGATGACTCACCGCGGTATGCACCATTCACGAGCTCAGCGATGTTCGACGCATCCGCCTGGCCCGCATTACGAAAAATAACCATAGGCCTATTATCTGCCTTCAACGCATTTCAACCACATCCACAGCTGCCACATCCAGCACTTCCACAGCCACCATTTGCACTGACACTCGCCAGCCGTAGCTCGATAGCCTTGCTAGTTGGTGTGATCGAGAGGCCTCCAAGTGCGGTGCAGCGAAGCTCGCGCGGCATTTGCGCCGACACACGCTTCGCGGTCTCGATGACTTCATCGAAGGGAATTACCTGATCAAAACCCGCGAGCGCCATGTTTGCACAGGAGATTGCATTCGCCGCCGCCATCACGTTCTTGCCAAGACACGGCGCCTCAACGCGATTAGCAATCGGATCACAAATCAAGCCAAGCATGCTTTGAAGGGCCATCGATGCCGCAGCAAGCGCCTGCCCCGTGGTCCCGCCGGCAAGCGTCACGAGTGCCGCAGCCGCCATCGCCGCCGCAGAGCCCCCCTCCGCCTGGCAGCCGCCCACCTCTGCCGCAAAGCTCCACGCCGTCGTGATGAAAACGCCGATAAGGCCTGCGGCAAGGAATGCATCCGCAATATCGGCATTTGACTGACCGCGTGCCTCCGCGACTGCAATCACAATCCCGGGAAGTGCCGCGCACGCACCAGCCGTCGGCATCGCCACAATCACCCCCATGCTGGACTTGACTTCCATGAGAGCGGTGACATACGCAATCCCGATGTTGAGTGCGCCTGCATCCAGGAGCCTGCCATCCGCAAGCGCGGTTTGAAAGCCACCGCTCTGGTACCCCAGCACGCGGTCAGCATACTCGGTGCCCGCAAGGCCGCTCTGTATCGAATCCTTGAGGACCGTGACAATATCGCCCATCTTCGCCCGCAGCGCTTCGGCGGTGAGCCCGCTCCGTGCGGCTTCGTAGCAAAGGGCGGCATCAAGGAGAGTGCCACTTGGGCCAAGGGTATCGAGCAACCCGGCGGCGGTCGAAAACGGGATATGACTGGTGACCGTCGTCTGGACGGGCAGAACGGGGCGGAGGTGGTGGATGCTCTTGATGCCCGTGACGATGATGACATCATCCGTCAGGGCTTGCTCGGATGTCACAGCGACAAGGACATTTTCAGAACCTGGTTCACCATGGATGGTCACATTAATGACGCCGCTAAGTGCTTTTAACTTGGAGAGGTGCTCGCCTGCATCCGCGGTGGCGTGGATCAGCGTGACGTGCGTATCGCCGAACAGGGAGACGGCATGGCCATCGATTTTGATGACTTCAATCATCCCTCCGCCGGTCGAAATTGCAGTAAGCGAGTGGCTTCCACAATCATTGGTAAGGGTGAGATTGTAGGTGTTTGGATGCTCATCCCCAAGGTCGGCGTACGTGATTTCGACAGCGACGTTCGATTCGAATTGGATGATAGCCATTGAGGATGGAAGCCGCGCATCGGTTGCATCCCAGCCCATCAAACCACCGAAGAGGCCCATATCCGAGCCCTGGGATGCATGGGTCATCGGGAGCGAGCCGCCATTGTCGTAGCAAATGTCGACCTGGTTGATTTGACCGCCCATCAGGTCGAGGGCCAGCCGTCCGATACGAAGGGCGGCGGCGCAGTGGCTGCTGCTCGGCCCGCGCATCACGGGACCGATGACATCATTGAAAATACTGACCAGCATGCGCGGCTCTCCCATTACACGTTCGGGTGTGGATAGTCCATTATGCCGGTTTTGTGGATGCTTTGGCGGAGGGAACCTCCTAGAAGAAACGCCTGCTTTCAAGGATGAGAACCGCGCAGCATCCGTGGTCCCCGATGGAATCGATGAGGTCGCCTGCCGCTGCCATATAAAACGGCCCGGCGGTGAGGGAGCCCAGCCAGGCGATGGTGGCGAGGGGGTTTCCTGAGTTTGAACCCGTTAGCACGAGCTTCTTTGGAAACAGCGGACGGATTTTAGGTGTGATGGCGATGTCTGCCTGTGTGTCTGCCAGCTGATACTTGGCATCCGCGTTACGCAGCGTGCCCCCCCGGCGGACCAAAATAGCCTTTCCAATTCCGCCATCTATGGAATGACGTAAGGTGCTGACCCTGTGTGGCGGCTCAGTGTTCTCAATGAAGTAGCGCTCACCGGAATCCAATTTAAGGATGATGTCGCCGTTCATCTCATAATCAACATTGGCAATCACGGTTTCCGTAGTGGCATCCCGGATAACCCAGCTCCGCGTAAATGTCGTGGATTCACTATCGAGCACAAAGACTTTGGATGGATTGAAACCCGGTGCGAGGCTCTTGGAGATGTCCATGAAATCGGACATCCCGGGTTTTGGAAAAGAGCGTTCCCAGCGGCTCATGATTGCGGACATCCCGATCGCGATGCCCACGGATGCCCCGATAACAAGGATGAGAATCAGGAAAGGGAAAACGCCATCCACGCGTTGATTATGGCATGGATGGCGGATGACATTGCGACATCGGTCCGTTTGGACTTACGCCCGACGTGCCCTTGAAATGGTCACTTTATGACCTGCCGTCGAGACAACCCACGCGCGGCCAATCGCATCCTGGAGGACACGGGGATAACTAACCCCCTTGCCGCCGGCAGGACACTCGGAAAAGCCACGTGCACGGGTCGCCGGGGATGTGACATCCACGACATGGGCGGCATACGGCTCCCAGCCATCCCCGCGGGTTGGCCTTGCCTGAAACGCCACCAAAACCGTGCCTTCCGTGCTCGAAATCATCGGATGGTTGGGATCAAGCGTGCCCCCACTGATGATCACCGGCTTGTCCCAGACATTTCCATGGGATGCACTTGTCGCGTGACGGATGCCACTAGTGCCTCGCCCGGATCCCGCTGAGTACCACGCGGCATGCAAAACATCGCCCTGATACGCAAGCGCACAACCCGTATGTGGACAACCGCTTACACGCCAGCCATCGCGTGCAACCAGCTTAGGCTTACTGAAGGACTTACCGCCATCCGTGCTGGAGACCGTAAAGATATCCCGGATGTCGCCTGTTTCGACATTGCGCCACGAAACGCTGATCGCACGCTTGTCGCTGATCGCAATTCCCGGCCGGCAACAAGGGCACGCCCCCGCCGCTAAGCTAAACGCATCCCCCCAGGTCTTCCCTCCGTCCTCCGAAATCGCAACAAAAACGTGGGGTCCACCACCACTCTTATCACGGCTATCGAGCCAAGTGGCTGCGACTAGACCATCCGCGCCCGCTGCCACACTCGCATAGCTGTTCCCACTGGCAACAGCCTTTGGAGCAATACAAACCGGCTTGGTCCACGTCATCGCCATGCTCGACCAGGATGCCATCAGGTCGTTGCCTTTGCCATCCGGACGCTTTTGCTCGAACACCACACAGAGCCCCTTACGGCCGAGCGTGAGAAACGGAGCCGTCTCGCCATGACCGGAAACCGCAAACTTGGCATCGCTGATCACAACACCCTCATCAAAGGTGTCGCCGCCATCCTGGCTGGTCCATGACATCAAAATGCCGTTTGCAGCACCATGCCCATGGCCATTCGGATCTGCGGCCACAGGTGCCGCCGTCTTGTCTTCCGCCGGTTCGACAATTCCAATCACTGTGAGCGCGCGGGCAGCACGCAGGACAATACTTGGGTCATGCGACTCCGTTGTCAAGCTAAATGGCTGACGGGGACGGGCCTCAAACCGCCACGCAGCTGCCCGGTTTTTCACCGGGGCAGCTTGTGGCTTTTGGAAAGGACGTGGACCGGAAAACATTAAAGCTTGTCCCAGAGCTGATCGACGTAGTTTGGGTCGTTAGGGTCGGTAATACCATTACCTGTCCACACGCCTACAACTCCAGGGTAGAACGGAGGCGTCATCTTCATGGCCTTTACATGACCATCCAAGAAGCCAACCGAAACAAACTCGGAGTGACGTGGCACAGGACGGCTCTCGCCGCCGCCGGAGCCCAAACGGGATGGTGGCCACAGGTGAGTTGCCGCAACCGGAGCCTTCTTGTCATTCAGACCGCTGTCGGACATCAAAACCGTCTCGGACACGGATGCAAACTCACTTAGAAATGCCCAGTTGGTGTTGATATTGAAGCCATAGGATGCGCCAAGCGTTGGCTGCGCATTGGATGAGCAACGCCACAGATCGATGCTCGACCGGTCCGCATTGTTCTTTCCTTGTTTGATGTACGGGTACAAAAGCGCCTTGCGGTCCTGCGCGGCGTAGTAGCCGAACAGTCCCTCATCGTAATCCTGAGCGTACATGAGGTGGGCAACGGTAATCTGCTTGACATTCGACACACAGGAGATACCGCGTGCCTTCTCACGAGCCTGGGCAAAGACAGGGAAGAGGATAGCGGCGAGGATTGCGATGATCGCGATGACGACGAGGAGTTCGATGAGCGTAAAGGCTGATTTTTTCATTGGTTTGACATTTCTCTTTTGATTAAGATTTGGTTGTTGAGCGGCTTGTGGGGTCATCAAGGAGCCGCAAAAGTGACTTGAAACTAAGGCTGGCGTGGGTCAAATGCTCCCTGCCAAATTCCCTGATCCGGACGCTGATAAAAGACTTGGGTCCATTTGCCCCACTTTGCGTGGCCATCCATGTAAACGAAGTTCGATCCACCACTGTGGCGTCGAAGTGCGAGCTCAACGGTCTCACCCAGGGATGCGCTCCAGGTGATGGAATTCATGTAGCCGGAGTATTGCGGATTCGGGGGCGTCTCCTGATTGCCATTCCAGTTGAATGGGTGGAAGTGGTCACGGTTGATGTTCTTGTTGCTCTCACCGATGTAGATAACACCGGCTGGAGATGCTACCGATGACAGGTTTCCAAATCTGGATGCACCACCCATGTAGGCATTCAGGAAGTACGAAGACCGGCGTGGGTTGGTCGCTGCATTCCAGTTATCGCTGTCATCCGATGGGCAACGGAATAGCTGACGATTCTTGATGTAAGGTTGTGCCTGATCTGTCCACGAGTTACTTGGAAGTGGATAGGTGGTCAGTGGAAGGTACTCATCGTAGTCCTGGGTGTACATCATGAATGCTGTACCGATTTGCTTTGTGTTGGACAAACAAGCCGTTTGACGGGCCTTCTCACGGGCCTGAGCAAAGACAGGGAAAAGGATAGCGGCGAGGATTGCGATGATCGCAATCACGACAAGGAGCTCGATGAGCGTAAACGCTGATTTTTTCATGGTGATTGATGTTCTCTATGGGGTCAGGCAAGCTGACGCAACCATGTGGGCAATTGCCTATGGGAACAGCTGGCAGAAAGTTGGTGAATAAGGGTGTGACTGACCTGATTCGGCATCTGGTGGTTACACCTGCAATGAGGAGTATCGCGATTAGAGAGCATGGTCCCAAAGGCGAGACAAAGCATCGCCACGAGAAGCACTCCTCTACCTAGGCTGTACGTTCCCGTAGGAAAGCGCGAGCCGTACGTAGTCCAAACCGCACGTGAATCAGGAAATGCAATCAGACTCGGGGAGGCGCAAGTGGTGGTCTGGATGACCACTTGGATGCCGGCGCATCCACAGACACAATCTGTGCCTGGAGGATGGCAGTAAACCCGCCATCAAGGGTGAGACAAATGGTGCCGTTAGCACACTTTGGGGCAACGGAAGAACCATTCAATAGCTCTGTGCTTGGAAGGGCACAGACCGGACGGAACACCGGCGTTGTATCTGTCATCGCTTTACAGCAACACTTCACATGGTTGCACTCAGCACACATACAGCTTTTGCCGTGCGGATCCGATTCCAGTACCTGTGTCACCATATTTGTCTGGATGCTACTCTCGAGCACGAGAGAATCTTGTGCACTTGCAGGCATCGCCGCCAGCGTAAACACCACTGCTAAAAGCAGGATGATGTTGCGGCAGGCGAGTACAAAGCGGTTCACACTGAACCCGCTTGCACCTTTCATGCCGAATGCTGCCGTTTGTAACACGCAGACATTATAAGAAAAAACTTGCGTAATCTTTACAGTATCTTTACTAAATTACGCCTCGTCCAAGTGTGCTGTCTGCCTTACAAACAGGCTTGCGCCTGTACATTTACTGGGGTGTCTGCATCTTCGCGGGTGCGTAAGCCACAGAGTTTTATGCCATCTAGCGGACATCCTGTTGGAGCAATTCACTAAGGGATGCCTCATCTAAGTGCAGGCGTTTCGCGATTGTGCTGCCCACGGTGACCACCCGCCAAAAGGGGGGAACATCAGATTGGGAAACACCGGCCGCCAGCTGCGCACACGCCTCTTCTGTAATCGCACGCAGCACTTTGTTCGTCGCAAAGGTACAACAACCATCCGCACCAAACGGCTCCGCCACCAATGCCCGGAATGCTTTTTCAGTTGTCACAACACCGGGAACTAACCGCGAAAGAGCAGTCTCGATATCTGCGAGCGTTGGAATCAGCATCTTCTGCCCGGCGACAAGCCCGCACTTAGCCCTGTCAAGAGTGTGAATTTCGGGATAAGCCTGCCCTGAGCAGATGTCACATTCCATGATTCGCTCGTTCCTCCGCCAAACGCTCCCCAAGCCAGACATCATCGATGAGCATTTTCTTTGCAAGCGGACTCCCCGGCGCAACCACCCGCCAAAACGGTGTTACATCCGCTAGGGATGCCCCCGCATCCAGCTGCTCCCGCGCGGCCTCTGCGGCAATCCGGATGAAAATGCTGGTTGTCAGGTGACAGGTACCCGCACACCCATGATGATCGGCCAGAATGTGGCGAAAATCGGCAAGTGCTATCACTTTGCCGGGAGGAAGACGTCTTATGGCCGCATCAACCTCCAGCGGAGTCGAAATGTACATTTTGTCACCCGCTGACATCCCGCCCCAAGCTTTGTCCAAAATGACGACTTTTGATGCCTTGTCCTGTTTTAGTTTCTCACTCCACGACTTACGTGCACTCATATCGTCCCAACTTTCCTACCATCCACAACTATTGGAAATACAAACGCATACGCACCGCCACTCAGCCGCAGTGTTGTCTGATGCCGGTCCTGAAGCTGCACTCTCAGCCTCCCGGCGACCGGCTTTCCACTCTCTTGCAACGCCTGTGTATCCGCGAGCGGGAAGACAACATCCGCAGTCGTTCCACTTGGCACCACCACACGGCACATCACCCGCTCACCAGCCTTGCTCCAGCTCACCACAATCCGTCCAAATGGACTATCGTGGTGCGCATCCACCTTGGTGACATCTGCTGTGAATATTGGCTCTACCCGGATGTGTTGCATGCCGGGCGTTGCATCATCCACACGAATCCCGCCAAGATACGACACAAACCACGCCGAGACATCACCAAACATGATGTGATTTCGGCTCGCAGTGCCATCAAAGTCTTCCCACAGCGTCGTTGCACCCTGCTCAATCCACCAGCCATACCCCGGCTTTGTCTTCTGGCGCAGTATCCGCAGAGCAATATCGGTGCGACCAAAATCGCTCAGCACACGGAACAGATACCGCGCGCCCAGAATCCCGGTATCGATGTGAAAATCTGCCCGGTGAATGGCATCGATAAGGCGGTCAAGCACAAATGTCTGCGGGAAATCTGTAACCATGTTGAAGTACAGCGCAGCGGCCTGGGCGGTTTGGGATCCGTTTGCGATAGTGCCATCCGATGTGTTCAAAAACGCTTTGCTAAATGCCTTTCGCGCCCGCAAAGCCACTGCGTTATACGTATCGACATCCTCCTGATGCCCAAGCACCGCAGCCGTCTTCGCCACGATGTCAGCACAGCGTGTGTAGTAGCAAGTGCTGGTGACATCAACAGGAGTCTCGGTCTTCGCAGGCAGCCAGTCGCCAAGGCCAATTGAGACAATGCCATCTTTGGACTTACCCGAGAGGTAGTTAACGTAGCGCTTCATCTTTTGATAGTGCTCTGCAAGCACGTTGCGGTTGCCGCGGTAGCGGTAGAGCTGCCAGGGAATCTCGATGAATGCCGCATCCCACGCCGGGCCATTCCCCCATGCATACCCCCAGCCACCCGTTGGCACAATCCCGGGAATCTCGCCGCTTGGCTGCATTTCATCCGCGATATCTCTCAGCCACTTCTCGTAGCCAGCATCGTTTTTCCAGTGCAACAGCCCATGCTCAATCGCAAGCTGCGCATCCCCCGTCCAGCCATTCTTTTCTCGGTGCGGACAGTCCATCGGAATGCCAACCCAGTTGGAGCGATACGCCCACTTGGTCGCCTGCTGAATACGATTCAGAAGCGCATCGCTACAGGAAAAGTCACCAAGCTTTCCAAAATCTGTGTGGACCACACGGGCATCGATTTGTCCCGCATCCAGTGACTCAAGCCCGTACACCTGCACCCACTGAAACCCATGAAAGGCAAACCGCGTCTCGTAGGTCTCGCCACCTGCCGCCCCACGTGGGATGTAACCATCCGTCTGGAATGTCCCAGCCTTGGTGTGCATTTTGATCTCATCCTGTGTCACATCACCGGCCGCACTCACCCGCTCGCCGTACACAAGCTTGATCGGATTCCCGGGCTTTGCGTTCGCAAGCCGCAACCGACACCAGCCAGCGATGTTTTGGCCGAAGTCGATGACAAAGCTGCCATCCGGGCGCTTGGTGATGCTCTTTGGCTTCAGGGTCTCCGTAACCCGAATCGGGTCCGCCAGCTGCGAGCGAAGCGCACCGCGGGGAGCATCACGTACCGTGACGGGCTGCCAGTGCGTCCCGTTATAGCCGCCTTGATCCCAGCCATTCGGCCACAAGCGGGCATCGTATACTTCGCCGGCGCGAAGGCCATCCCGAAGAACCGGGCCCGCCGCGCCCTTCCAGCTCGCATCGGTTGCAATGTCCTGTGTACTGCCATCCACAAATCGGATATGCAACCACGCACGCGCAATCGGCTCCGCACGCCAGGGGGCTTTCTCAAACTCCCAGGCATCCGGTTGATGCTGATTCCACCAGCCATTTCCAAGCATCACCCCGATGGCGTTCCGTCCAAAGCGCAGTAGCTTGGTGATATCGAAGGTGCTGTACAGCACCGCCTTGTCGTAGCGGGTGAATGCCGGGTCGAGAACCTGATCGCTGACGCGTTTGCCATTAATGCGAAATTCGCCAAAGCCGAGACCGACGGCGTAAAGGGTCGCGGAGCGGATAGCCTTTCCCGGCACATCGAACTCCTTGCGAAGCAGTGGGCTGGGGGTTTTGGTGGTCCATGTGGGAGCGATCAGCGGGTGTTCAGGCAACGCGGTTTCGGCAGGTTTGAAGCCAATCCATTTTCCGCGCCAGCTGCGTGCATCGAGGATGCCGATGATGCACTTTGCAGTGTCCGACCATGGGGAGAGGTTTCTGGATGTGTCGCGGATTCGGGCTCGTATGTAGATGTGATGATGAGATTGCAGTGGCCGGCCGGCGTAGGTGACTTCATTGGCGCCGGGCGAATTGACATTGGTGTCCCAGAGGATTCCGCCTCGAAAGGTTGGCATTGTGCTGACTTGGAGCTGCACGGATGCCGGCTGCACCGTGCGGTGTGGAGCGGCGTAAATCCAGTGTATGCGCGGAGTTTTCTCCGTAATGCCGATGGGGTTCCTGCGGTTTTCGATTGACAGGGATGCTATGTGTAGGGGGGACATTGCCATGCTCTCAGGTTCGATTTACGCGTTGCGCAATCCTGTTGGTCGTTTTGTAATCCGAGCGGATGACGGATGCCGTTAGAATGCGTTATGCAGAAGTTTGTACAAAGTACGCGTGCATCCAGCAGTGATGTGTATTCCAGCGTAGCGAACCACGCTGTGGCTGAGCAGTCTGCAGAACATTTCGAAGGTGTGGAGATGACGGTGACAAAGCGCGAGGCGGACACGGATAAGGCCCGCTTGTTGGTGCTCATCCTGCTTCCGGCGCTCGGACTATTACAGCTTGCAGTGTTCTACCCGCTTGGCCTGGTCGGGTATCTACTCATCATCATGGGACTCCTGGTTGGCATCGCGGGCGTGTTTACAGCGACGCGTATCTACCGCGGTGTGATCCGCTTCGGCATCCCTGTCGTCATTCTGCTCTCGCTCATCAGCGGGTTTGCGACCGTGACCAACCCGGGTGAAGACTGGGTCAATGGCCCGCGCTGGCTGGCATCCCGTGGCGCAAAAATGTGGGAGCCTGAGCTAAAGGGTACACGGGAGGCATCCGAGACCTTTGCCTGGTCACAGCGGATGTTTACCGACAACATCCCGCACCCGCGAATCAAAAGCACGGCTGGCTGGCTGGCTCCGGGTGCGATGACCCGTATTGCCAAGGCACCCAAAATGGTCCGTGTTACGACGCGGACGGAAGCCGAAAAGCTCTGGAAAGACAATGCTGATGCACATGCCCGTTACCACGCGCAGCGCGTTTCCGGCATCCAGCGGATGTATTCAGCCTTTGCCGATGCCCTGAATGCTGGTGTCTTTCAGACGAAGCCGGCTGTTGATACAGCGATGCTGTGGATGTTAATCATCGCGGCAACCGCCGTTGGCGACTTGCTCGCCGGTAGTATCCGGGCCATTCGCCGGGCGAAGAGGCAGTTTTGATCGAACAGTTTGGAACTGCACAATTTTGAGAATCCTATCCTCCACCCTAATGCTCATTGTCCTTGTGAAAACGAATGTCCAGCGTGCGCATAAAAGTATGGATGCCCGCATCCTGGATGGGCATTAAGTACGCATTTTCTCCGCTCTCATTGTGATGCGAATGCCAGTAGCCCGGTGGCGTGGTAAATGCCCCCCCGGAGTACCAGGGCACTTTGACTGGATCAATCATCCGGCCGGCTTCATCCACATGCTCCGCAACGAGCGTATAACATCCCGGTTTGGCATCGATGATGTAATCGAGCGCTACACTCTGATGCCGATGCGGAAGCTGGTTCGCACCCACCGGAAGGATGCCAATCATCGCCCAGAGGACGTGCGTTATCGTCATCGTCTGCGGGAAATGCGAATTCGTCAGGAGCACACTGATCCGGGAACGCTTGCCGGATTCCGGGTCGTTCAACGCATCGTGGACGGCTGCAAGAGTCACATCCCATGGATAAAGCGTCGGCTGAAACTTCGGCTCGGTTGCCGTGACGCCCAGATAACGTAGCAATGGCTCATCGTGCACCCAGTACAAAATCGTGTCGCTGGTCGCGGAAATGGTGACATCCGCTGTCGCCGGGATAGTCACGAGATCGCCAAGCTGATACGGAATGGATGCATCGCTTTCCGGAACCGTGATAATTCCCGTCCCGCAGCGGGTGAACATCAGCTGGGATGTGGCATTAACGCGCACCGTCAGCGTGTCACCAGCGGTGACATGGATAAAGCTCGCAAGCAGTCCCGGGCTGCTCGCGGGACTGTCACACTTGAGCAACTCCGAAAGGTCGAGCGGTGTGATGCCCGTAGGCCGCCCTTCGTAGAAGTCAGGCGGAAACTCAAAGATTGGCATCGGCGGTGTCGTGCCATTTGCGAGTGGGTTTGCAGCCTTTGAGTATTCGATGGCACCGCCATCCCGTGTGTAGTTTTCAAGTTCCATATTGGTTCGATTCTACCGAGTGGATGCCCGTACGGCCGATTGGTGTCCAGGGCGTCAACGCATCTCAGCCATGCGATTTCATGGTATGTTTCCGCTATGACACACATCATGCAGCGATTTTCGGCGGTGGTTGCGGCGTTTGTGGTTTGTTCGGTGGCATTCGCGGATGTCATCACGGGCAAAGTCGTAGGTGTCTCGGATGGCGATACGGTCACGGTTCTCACCCCTGCGAAGAAGCAAGTGAAGGTTCGTTTGGATGGCGTGGATGCTCCTGAAAAGGCCCAGGCTTTTGGCGACAAGTCGAAGCAGTTTACGAGTCAGATGGTTTTTGGCAAGCAGGTATCTGTGGATGTCAAAGAAACGGACCGTTATGGGCGCAGTGTGGGTGTGGTGAGTGTGGATGGCAAGAACCTCAATGTCGCGCTCGTTTCGAATGGGTATGCGTGGTGGTACCGCGAGTATGCCAAGGATAACGAAGTCCTGATGAATGCGGAGAGCCGTGCGCGGCGCGAGCGCGTCGGGCTTTGGGCGGATGCGAATCCGGTGGCGCCGTGGGATTTCCGCCGGGGCGTTACGAGCTCGGTTTCAGGGTCTGAAAAGCCATCCTTGGGTTCGGTGGGCTCAGGGGTAAAGTCTGCATCCGATCCGGTTTTTGTTACAAAGACGGGTAAGAAGTACCACTTGGATGGCTGTAGCGGCGTTTCGCGTACCAAGATCCCGAGCACCCGCGGCGAGGCGGAGCGGATGGGCTTGCAGGCTTGTTCGTTCTGTAAGCCGTAACTAAAAATTCTGTGTCGGGGTGCCGGCGTTGTTACAACTACTGCCTGCGTGGCGGATGCAAAATCTCCGCGTAGGGGAGGGCTGGCAGGCCCTCCCGCGGCATCGGAATGACTTTGCTATTTATTGATGTCAATGCTCCGCTTGCCGGGTGGATGCATCGCGTTCGTGCCGATCTCGCCGGATGTTGCGCGAATTCCGGTATGTGCTTGGTTCGGCTTCGCTGGTTTGTCGCGTTATGCTGCCGTGTGGGTCGACCATCCCCGATGGTCACGACGGGTCTTTTCTTGAAGTGCTGTTGCTTTTGACCATCGCGGACGGTGCCCGCCCTGATAGCCGCCGAATGTTCCCTTGCTTGCAACCCCCATCGGCTGAAATGTCCGGCTCCCGGCCCACCCGCTCCACATTCCACCCGGCATCGCGCTGCCACTTGTCTATGTTTTATTGCTGGTGGCCGAATTACAAATCCTCCGCGTAGGGGCGGACCGCTGTGTCCGCCCGCGCGTATCGATACGCATTCGCCATTTATTGATGTCAATGCTCCGCTTGCCAGGCGGATGCATCGCTTGTGTGCCGATCTCGCCGGGTGTTACGCGAATTCCGGTATGTGCTGGGTTCGGCTTCGCTGGTTTGTCGCGTTATGCTGCCGTGTGGGTCGACCATCCCCGATGGTCACGACGGGTTATTGTGTAACGACCTGTTGGTTATGACCATCGGTGACGGTGCCCGCCCTGATAGCCGCCGAATGTTCCTTTGCTTGCAACCCCCGTCGGCTGAAATGTCCGGCTCCCGGTCCACCCGCTCCACATTCCACCCGGCATCGCGTTGTTCGGCTAAAACGTACGATTGTGGATTGGCGGATGCAAAATCTCCGCGTAGGGGCGGACCGCTGTGTCCGCCCGCGCGTTTCGATACGAATTGGCTGTACTTTGTTGTTGTTAATGCGCTCGCCAGGCGGATGCATCGCGTTCGTGCCGATCTCGCCGGATGTTGCGCGAATTCCGGTATGTGCTTGGTTCGGCTTCGCTGGTTTGTCGCGTTATGCTGCCGTGTGGGTCGACCATCCCCGATGGTCACGACGGGTCTTTTCTTGAAGTGCTGTTGCTTTTGACCATCGCGGACGGTGCCCGCCCTGATAGCCGCCGAATGTTCCCTTGCTTGCAACCCCCATCGGCTGAAATGTCCGGCTCCCGGCCCACCCGCTCCACATTCCACCCGGCATCGCGTTGTTATCTTTGTTCGTGCTGGGGATGAAATGCGGTATCTGTTTACGGCTCCACTGATGCCGTTCATCAAACAAATCCTCCGCGTAGAGGCGGACATGTCAGCTTCCCAAATCAAACAAATCCAAATCTAATCTCTTGTCTCCAGAGCGACGCGCAACCTCATCCCAAAAAAGTGCCCGTTCCGTTTCAGCCTCTGGCAGGTCCATCAGCAAGTTAGCACGCGGATGAAGTATCTCCCAGCCATTTGCTGCGACTAACACAGGCACTGGGTATGGATACTTGCTCCCCTTGACATCCCGCCAGCGAACCTTGGCGATGTCCTTCCACAAAATCCGTTGCTTGCCCCAAGGGCGATACACCACCAATGCATCTTCGGTGATCACATAGCGGTGCACCAGAATATCCACAAACAAGTAGATAGAGCCGAATAGCAGAGTTCCGATGACCCAGTAAAACACATTCGGGTCGAGCTGGTACCCGTCTTGGGCACGAAAGGCCTGTCGGTCACCCTCACGCAAAAGAAACGCTGCCAGAACAGATAACCCGCCAAACAGGATTCCACCAACGACTTTCTGCCAGACCGATGCCCCATACGATGATGGCGGCATCAGATCTCGAACCGAATCCCCTGTGCGAGCGGCAGCTCCGTACCGTAGTTCACTGTGCTCGTTACGCGGCGCATATACGCCTTCCAGGAATCGCTTCCGGACTCACGCCCACCGCCCGTATCCTTCTCACCACCAAATGCCCCGCCAATCTCAGCACCACTCGTGCCAATATTGACATTCACAATCCCACAATCAGAGCCCACCGCACTGCAAAATAGCTCCGCCTCACGGACATCCAATGTGAAAATCGCACTGCTCAAACCCTGGGGGACAGCATTGTTCAACGCGATGGCATCATCCAAATCCTCATACGGAGACACATACAAAATCGGTGCAAATGTCTCGACTTTGCATATAGGGGCATCCGCGGAAATCTCCACCAATGCTGGATGCACATACGCACCGCCACTCGGAACTCCACTCATCAAGCGCTCACCAAAGTGCACGACACCACCCTGCGCGCGTGCATCCCTAAGAGCTGCCTGCATATTGTCCGCAGCACGCGTATCGATTAGCGGACCAACCAAAGTCCCATTCGCCATCGGGTTTCCGATAGGCAACCGCGCATACGCAGCCTTCAGGCGCTCGATGACATCTGCGTACCGGGATGAATGCACGTACAGACGCCGCAGCGTCGTACAGCGCTGGCCGCACGTCCCAACCGCACCAAAGACAATCCCACGAATCGCCAGCTCCAAGTCGGCACTCGGGGCCACAATCGCAGCATTGTTCCCACCGAGCTCCAGCAATACCTTACCCAGCCTTCGGCCAACCACTTCCGCAACCGAGCGGCCCATCGGGACCGAGCCCGTCGCGCTGACCAGAGCCACGCCCCGGTGCGCAGCAAGAGCCATTCCGATATCCGCGCCGCCCTGGGCCATTTGGTGCAAATCATCCGGAACACAGGGATGCTCAGCAAAGACGCGCTTGAGGATGGACTGCACGGCGGCAGCGCACAGCGGAGCCTTTTCGCTCGGCTTCCAAATCACCGGGTCGCCACACACAAAGGCCAACATCGCATTCCAAGCCCACACCGCAACCGGGAAGTTGAACGCCGAAATCACACCGACGACACCAAGCGGATGCCAGAGCTCGCTCAACCGGTGGTTCGGTCGCTCGCTCGCGATCGTCAGGCCCGTCAAACCACGGCTAAGACCCACAGCATAGTCGCAGACATCAATCATCTCCTGAACTTCGCCAAGAGCCTCCTGTGTAATCTTGCCGACTTCCAGACTGACAATAGCCGCGAGGTCATCTTTATGTTCGCGAAGGGCATTCCCGATCGCGCGGACGACATCCCCTCGGATGGGAGCCGGCACCCGCCGCCACGCATCAAATGCAACCTGGGAACGCTCCACGATCGGACCAATCGCATCGGGCGAAACAAGCCCGACGGATCCAAGCGGAGCACCATCAATCGCAGAATACGAAACCAATGACTGATCAGCAGACACCGCTCCCGCAGTCGCCACGATGTCCATCACTCCAAGGCGAACCAATGCCTGTGAGACGCTTTCCATACAACGTTCCTCTAGCGGGAAACGCTAAACAGCCCCCGCCGCCATCACCAAACACATCGTCTTCGCATCCTCAATCGTGCCATCCAGGCACCAAGCACGCGCCTGCTCCAGCGGTACACGGATGATTTCCATAAACTCGTCCTCATCGCGTGGCAGCTCGGCATCCGATAGCCCGCGCGCAAGAAAGCCCCAGATTTTCTCAGAGCTGTAACCTGGAGCGACATAAACGGCATACACCTCCGTCCAGTCCTCCGCAGCCAGGCGGACCTCTTCCGCAAGCTCGCGCTTCGCACAATTGAGTGGGAGCTCACCTTTACCCAGGCCACCTGCACAGGCTTCCAGCAGCACCTTGCCCGCCGCCAGACGGAACTGACGAATCAGCGTGACAGAACCATCATCGTGGATCGGAAGCACGGCGACCGCACCTGGATGCGTGATAATGTCGCGCACCGACTCGGAGCCATTCGGCAACGTCACCGTATGCCGATGCAGGTCGAACACGCGGCCGGTGTGAATCGGAGTGGTGGTCGTAATCGTTTCGCTCAGCGGGTCCATGGATCAGTCCTTTTCAGGGCGGTCCACGGGATGCATAATCCACGCAGGGATTTCAATCTCATCCACATCCCGGGAAAATTCTCCATCCAGCATCCGGGCTGGAATCTCATCCGAACCGCGCTGCAATGCCGCATCAATCACTTCATCCGTAGCTTCCAGGGACAATACCGAATACTCTTCGAGCAGGCGGACGCCGCCCTGATCGACAATAAAGACACACCACGGGATGTCATCCGGACCGTACGCTTCCCAAATCGACAAAATGCTTCCATCATCATCCACCGCGACCAGAGAACCATCGGTGTCCTCAATCTCAAACTCAAGATCGGGAGGAAGTAAGCGTAGCCAGTTCAGCTCATCCGGGGCGCCATTGTCATCCCCAAAGATCTCTCCGCGCTCGGCGCGCAACACGTGGTCAAACCACGCATGCCCTGCAATCAGGAGGTCGAATTCTTCATCATCCGGTGTATAGAGCTTCATTCTGTTTCCATTTCCGAGCGCAATGCTGAGCTATGTCTCAGCGAGGATGCTAGTGTACCTGCTGCGGCCGCACACTGAAAAATCAGTGGATCTTCATCATAGGATCGGCCCATCGAACGTAGTGTGATACCCGCTGATGAGCAGATTCTACGGATATCCGGAGTGTCCACTGGTGCAATCAGCTGCCGCTCCGTCCATTCCTGATCGCGTCCAGCAAGGTGCCAGGCATCCCCGCGTGGAACGGCAACCAGGTGTCCGTGCCCACTCGTCATCCCAAGTACCGTCCGGCTGTGGTGACTGGTTCCCTGGTGACGGGGCCGTGGGTCGCTGCTGGATGCCCTGAGCGTTGCGATACTCTGACCGCCAAGTCGCTGCGCGATGTCAAGCCACATCCCTTGCTCGAGCCCGCTATGCCCGAATGTCGTTCCTGTACCAGCATTCCCGGGAAGCTGGCAAACGACAACGATGTCGGCTTTCAACACAGAGACCGCACCGCAAAGCGCGCTCGCGACGGTCACAGCTTCAAAATCACCGCCCATTGCCTGTCCGGCAGTAATACATCCGCAAAGCCAATTGGCCTTCCGCAAGGTACGCACAGTCTGGCTAAAGCCTGCGTGGAGCGCGCCGCCATCCGTGGCGATGTAAGCGATTCGGAGCTCCGGGTTTTGTAACCGGATCGCCGCACAGACCGCTGGGAGCTGGGAATGCAACATGCATACGACGATTGGGGTGCCTGGGAGCGGGTCTTCTGCGTAGTCAGGGTGTGTTTCAATCGGGATGACAGCTGTCTGATCGGCCGTGTAGCGCACCTTGACGATGTGATCATCCGGAGTGGATGCATCTCCGGAGCGGACATCCCCGCCGGGCGTCAGCACGGCTACCGCAAACGCCATCCCGCCGGTTCCAAGACCCAGGGCGATGCCTGTTGTGTTCAGAATGACCGTGTCACCGGGTACAGGAGTACCGACAGTCGCTGTGTAGGCAGTGAAGGGGACATCAATGCCTGCTCTATCCACCGCGGTGCCCTGTGCCAATCCAGGTGTTGGATAGGTAAGCTGGGTGATGGTTGCAATGCAGCGGCTTGACGTCGGCATTTGTAGGTTCTAGCCTTTGTTGACCAAAGGGATGCCGCGTTCTTTAAGCGTCTTTGCGATGCGTTTTTGCAGAATGATGAGCATCAGGAAAATGGCGGAAAGCGCAGAGCCAATGAGTGCAAAGCTCGCAGCAAAGACTCTGATATTGCGATGTTCCCGGGGGATATCGCTTGCCTGGCGGATCGCGAGCTTTGCTTGTTCAACAAACTTTTTGCCTTCATCTTTGCTCACATAGCCTTTGTCGATGTCACGATAGGCTTCGCGGAGCTGTGCCATTGGGCGATCGGCAATGTCGCGTTTCGCGGATGTAAATCCGATGACGCCACCCATAACGCTACACGCAATGATGAACAGTGTTGATGTGTGGATTAGCCGGTGGATGGTCTGAGTTTTGAGAGCGGCATAGCTGCCGATCTTCATCCCGGCCCGGATTAGGGCAAACCCTAGTGCACCGGCAGCAATCCCGATACCAATTCCAAAGTTTGTCCCGGTTGGCGATGGCCATGGTGCACATGGAAGGATCGACCCAAGCCCTGTGTCAAGGAGTCCACCGAGAATGGCTCCGGCGGCGATGCAGTGGATAGCGATGGAAGTAGGCTTGGTGTTCATTGGGTCTCAAATGCCAATGCCCCCTCACGACAGCCGGTTTGGTGTCGGAGGGGGCACTTCAATGTTGGATTAGTTGAGAGTGGATGCCTTGGCGACCACTTCATCAATCCCGCCGACCATATAGAAGGCCTGCTCAGGAAGGTCATCATGCTTACCCTGAAGGACTTCATCGAAGGAGCGAACCGTATCTTCGCGGCTTACGAACTTACCAGCGATACCGGTAAATGCTTCACCAACGAAGAATGGCTGGGACAAGAAGCGCTGAATCTTACGGGCACGGGAAACAATCAGCTTGTCGTCATCGGAAAGCTCATCGATTCCAAGAATCGCGATGATGTCCTGGAGTTCCTTGTAGCGCTGCAGGATGGACTGAACGCCACGGGCAACGCGGTAGTGCTCATCACCAACGATCTCCGGTGTGAGGATACGGCTGGTGGATGCGAGCGGGTCCACAGCAGGGAAGATTCCCTGTGCTGCGAGGTTTCGCTCGAGAACCGTGGTTGCATCGAGGTGGGAGAAGGCCGTCGCTGGCGCCGGGTCAGTAAGGTCGTCTGCAGGGACGTAGATTGCCTGAACCGATGTAACTGAACCGCGGCGGGTGGATGTGATGCGCTCCTGCAGAGCACCCATTTCGCCGGCGAGTGTTGGCTGGTAACCCACAGCGGATGGCATACGTCCAAGAAGTGCCGATACTTCGGAACCTGCCTGGGTAAAGCGGAAGATGTTATCCACGAAGAGAAGAACGTCCTGGCCCTGCTCATCACGGAAGTATTCCGCCATGGTCAAACCGGACAGAGCAACGCGGAGGCGGGCTCCTGGTGGCTCGTTCATCTGACCAAAGACCATCGCGGTTTTGTCGATAACGTGGGCAGTGGTGCCATCTGGCTGTTTGAACTCAGCCTCAGACATTTCGAGCCAGAGGTCGTTCCCTTCACGGGTACGCTCTCCAACACCTGCGAACACGGACACACCGGAGTGCTGAACGGCGATGTTTCGGATGAGCTCCTGCATCGTAACCGTCTTGCCTACACCGGCTCCGCCGAAGAGACCAATCTTTCCACCCTTGAGGTAAGGGCAGAGGAGATCGATAACCTTGATACCCGTTTCGAGAACCTCAGGCTTGGTGGCGAGGTCTTCGAATGCAGGGGCTGCACGGTGAATCGGGGATGTCTTCTCAGCGTTTGCTGGACCACGCTCATCGATTGGGCGGCCAAGAACGTTGAAAACACGTCCAAGCGTAGCAGCTCCAACAGGAACAGCAATCGGCTGGCCCGTATCATTGGCCGCATCACCGCGGACGAGACCGTCCGTGGAGTCCATTGCGACACAACGAACAAGGTCGTTGCCGAGGTGCTGAGCGACTTCGACGACCAATGGGTCGCCGCCACCGCGCAGCGGAATTTCAATTGCATTCAAAATCGCAGGCAGATTGCCTGGCTCGAATGCGATGTCCACAACGGGACCTGTGACCTGAACGAGTTTACCGGTTGCCATGGTTGCGTAATCCTGCGCCGGACTTTACCGGCGGTCGAACATTGGGAAAAAACCGGGAGATTCTACCGCATTTTCGGCATCCCGGGCAATTCCAGCCGGTTTGCAGCTTTCACTGCAAACCGGTCTTCATCATACACCCGACAGGGTGCACGCTGCGTTTAATCCTTCTTTGCTGGTGCAGGAACGACCTTGCGGACCTCAGCACCAACCTTGCGAACATCCGCTGCCAATGATTTGAGCTTGCTACCAAGCTCCTTGATGTCGGCCTTTGTTTCTGCGGTCACCGGAAGCGTAAAGCTCTCAAGCGTGGTCACAACACTGGACAGCTGGCCGCTGATTGTTGCACTGATCGCACGCTGCATCCGAAGCATCATCTGCTCACGCTCGATTTCGTTCATCACAGGAGCTGGGCGGGTTCCTGTTGCACCTGGTGTACCACCCGGAGCGGTTGTACCTGTAGCTGCTCCACCGATACCTCCGCCGGCACCACGACCACCCCCGAATCCAGCCCCTGCAAAGCCTGTAGTTGGAGCCTGTATCCGCGCAGACAAAGCAGAAATCTGCTTGGAAAGCGCATCCAATGCCTCCTTCGCAGGTCCTTCCGCCGTCAAGACAGCACTGGTAACCTTCCGGCGATACTCATCCAGCTCGGTACGCGTTGCATTGAGGTCCTTTTGCAGCGCGCCTGCCTTTTGCTGCGCATCGAAGATTTCCTTACGCTGACTGTCCGTCAGGCCGACACGCGGGTCATCATGCACAACCACTGGCTGGGTCAGTACGGTGTCACCAACGGTCAGGCGAACCGTGTACGTGCCAGGAAGAACGCGTGGACCACGTCCACCGCCACCAAAGCCACGGCCTCCGCCTCCGCCCTGACCGGCTCCTGGGCCACCAGCACCGGGACCCTGGCCCGGAGCGACAGTGCCGCCGCCCTGACCCTGGCGTCCGCCACCCTGACGGTTTCCTTGTGCGTTTCCGCTCTGGCGACCACCCTGACCCTGTGCAAACAATGCTGCGGATGGGTCCATCAGCGAGAGGCTACCCGCATCCGAAAGGTCATCGAATGACAACGCAGACCAGAAGCTACCCTCGCGCTCTCCATCCTCATTTTCATCACCAAGATCTTCGAATCCGCGGAAGCCACCGCCACCCCCGGCGACTGCATCCATACGGAGATCCCAGGAAACGCGGTTCCAACCAGAGCCTGGATTGTTGGCAGTGAGCGTGCGAACCAGCTTGTTCTTTTTGTCGAGAACCTCAATCTTGATCGCCGCAGGGTCGACATCATCCTTGAGGTAGAACAACACGGTCGCTCCGCTGGACTGAGGATTCGGCGCGATGTAGAACTTTTGACCCGTGGTTCCCTTGCGGCTGCTGATTCGATACTGAACCCCAGGACGCATCGGTGCGAGCGCAACCTTTTGGGCTGTGCCACCGGATGCCATCACTTCAAGAGCCGCGATGTCATCCAAAATGTAAATGCCGCGCCCGTGCGTTGCCAGAATCAGGTCGTTGTCGCGTGGGTGAATCTGGATGTCATCCACTGGCACCGTTGGTAACGGAGCACCCGCCTTCTGCCAGCTTGCTCCGCGGTCAAACGACACATAGAGACCACGCTCAGACCCTGCGAAGAGCAGGTTTTCTGCACGGTGGTGCTCACGGATGACAGAGAGCGTATGGAACTCAGGGATGCCATTGGTGATGCGCTTCCATGTCTGCCCAAAGTCTTCTGTCACATAAATGTATGGAGTGAAGTCATTTGAGCGGTGGCCATCAAATGTCACATAGCAGCGGCCCGCAGCAAAGCGGCTCGGCACGACACGCGAGACAAATGTGTCCTTCGGAAGACCCGGAATCTTGCCGTTGAAGTTTTCCCAGGTCGCTCCACCATCTTTGGAGAGCTGGAGGTTGCCATCATCTACGCCAACCCAAAGTACACCCTTTTGCGCCGGGCTTTCCTCAACCGTGACGATTTCGGAGAAGCCATTTTCGCCATCGCCGCTTGACATCACTGCCTTGGTCACCTGGCGACCCATTATTGGCAGCTTGTTACGGTCAAGTCCTTGCGTTAAGTCCTTTGTGCCTACCCAGTGATCGCCACGGTCCTTTGAGATAAAGAGCTTGTTGGCGGCCACATACACCGTCTTTGGGTCATGCGGGGACAGCGAGATTGGCGTGTTCCAGTCCCAGCGCAGGGCATCCCCACTTGGGTCGCGTGGGCGGATACTCTTGCTTTCACCCGTCGTCGGATTAATGCGACTGACGGCACCATTCTGCGACTCTGCGTATACGATGTCCGGGTTGGTTGGGTCAACCTTGGCCTGGAAGCCATCTCCACCCTGAACGTTAAACCACTCATCATTGGTCACGCCACGGCTATCAAGCGTTCGGCTTGGTGCGCCCCACGTTCCATTGTCCTGAAGGCCAGCGTAGACGTAGTAAGGGAACCGGAAGTCGTAGCCAACTTCATAAGGCTGGGAAATAGGGAAGGTATTCATGTAGTCCCATGACTTACCTGTGTCATAGGATGCCTGAATACCGCCATCACAGCCGAGAAGAATATGCCGCGAATCCTTTGGGTTGATCCAGATCGCGTGGCCATCCGCGTGGACCTGTGAGCGAACGATGTACTCGCTCGGGAATGTCTTACCACCATCCTTGGAGTAGTACATCGAAACGCCAAGCACCCAGACATTCTGGTCGTTGTTCGGATCAATACGAACCTGGCTGAAGTACATCGGACGCGGGTTTGTATCCGAGAGGTAAACCCAGGAATCACCGCCATCATCCGAGCGGTACAACCCACCATTGCCCGCAGGCGTCTGGGTTGAACCTGAGTTCTTGGACTCAACCGTCGCGTACAGAATCTTGCCATTGCGCTTGTAAATGTCAAGACCTATACGGCCAAGCTCCGTCTCAGGAAGACCCTTTGTTAACTTTGTCCAGGTCTTTCCACCATCTGTTGACTTGTGTAACCCGGAGCCCGGACCCGAACCCGCATAGCCAAATGCGGTTCGCTGACGCTGGTACATCGCAGCAATCAGAACATCCGGGTTCTGCGGATCCATCACGATATCTGTACAGCCCGTGAGGTCATTGACAAAGAGAACACGTTCCCAGGACTTTCCACCATCCGTGGACTTGTAGACGCCGCGCTCTTCATTTGCGCCCCAGAGACGGCCCATTGCCGCTACATAAAGGACATCCGGATTCGTCGGGTGCACGACGACACGCCCGATGTGCTGGGTCTTCTCAAGGCCGATATGGGTAAAGGTGTTGCCACCATCCGTGGACTTATACATCCCGTTGCCCCAGCTCGAACTCTGGCGGTTGTTGGACTCACCGGAGCCGACATAAAGGACATCCGGGTGGCTCTGACTTACCGCCAGGTCGCCGATGCTTCCTGTTTCGAAGTTCTCGAAAATGGGCTTGAACGTCGTGCCGTTGTTTGTGGTTTTGAAGATGCCACCGGCTGCGGTAGCAACGTAATAGGTGTTCGGGTCGGAGTCTACGACCGCGAAGTCATTGATGCGGCCACCCATGATTGCCGGGCCAATTGCGCGCCATGGCAGGTTTTCAGGTAGCTTGACCTGTGCCTTTGCCGGGGCAGGCGCGTAAACACCGATACTTGCAAGTGTGATTGCGGTGAGGATAACAGAGCGTTGGGACTGCACGTCTAACTCCAATCTTAGTGATAAGACTCATGTATGGGGATGATGGCAAATAGCGACATCACCCCGCTGCGGGGCAGGAGGCAGTCGCATTTAGATGGCAGAATACCCCATCGGGTCCCGACCCGGTATCCCGAACAGGCTTAAATCACTTTCGGATGCTTATTCAGTGAGCGGTACACCCACGAAATGACAATGCTTCTTAGCCAATCTGTTTGGATATCCACCAATGTCAATAGAAAACCACCGGCTAAGGATCCAAGCACGGCGACACTGACATCCACCCATGGAAACAACCCGGTTTTCAGGATGCCCGTTACGAACGCGGTGTGTGGAATCCAGTGCCAGAGGTAGAGCGGAAAGGACATCCGGCCAAGAAAGGCATCCGTCCCAAAGGATTTTGATGTCAGAGGTGCGGCAAGCAGTGGGATTGCAATAAGGCTGGCAATCAGATCTAGAGATGTTCGCAGCGGGAGCACTGTGAGCTGCTCTGGTGTGAGGTTAATACGTTGGATATGCCATATGAATGGTCTAAGCGGTGTGACAGCCAGGCATAGCCCGAGAGCTATGAAGAGGATGCCAACGCTGGTTAGGACATGCCGACGTGTCGGAGTGTAGGATGCAGTCTCAAGCCACATCCCAGCGAGGAAGAGTGGCAGCCAAATCCACAGCCATGGCTTGATGATATTGCCGATGATAACGGCTGCCCCAAGGCTGATGGTGAGAGAGATGACGACCAGCCAACCGAGCACACGAGATGGCTGTTTGAGCGAAAAGAGCCACGGAGCGAAGGTCGCGAAGGCCAGGTAGAACTGCAATTCGACATCGAGAGACCATGCCGGCGCGAGAGGCACGTACGTTCCCGTGCAGCCGATAATCAGCGCTTGGCGTAGCAGCCATCCGAGTGTGGCTCCGCTGCGGTCGATGGGCAGCAGCAAGACGAGTGCCGTGCAAAGCATGAGCATTGGGGCTATGCGCAGCCAGCGTGAGATGAGAAAAACCAGCTGTGGCTGATTACCTTTGCTGTACTTTTGCTTCCACATTTTTGTGATCCAGTAGCCGGACAAAATGTAGAAACAGCAAACGGCGAAGTTACCCGAGCGCAGTGGTGTGAAGTGGTAGCAAATAACCAGTAGCGCCAGGACGAAGCGGGTCACTCCGGGCCCAGCCAACAACCCTGTCACATTACGCACATCACCCATGCAAGGCTGCTTGCATCCAGAGGATTGTCGTGCGCGTCTCGGTCATCATTGTGGAAACGATTCTACCAAGCAACAAAACAGCCCCCGGAGAAAGTCCCCGGGGGCTGCCGCTCTGATGCTAGACCAGACTAAGCGATATCGAACCGGTCGAGGTCCATCACCTTTGCCCATACAGCGACAAAGTCCTTGACGAACTTATCGCTTGCATCCGATGCTGCATATACCTCAGCAACGGCGCGGAGCTCAGAGTTGGATCCGATGATCAGGTCTGCACGGGTTGCAGACCACTCGACAGCACCTGTTTTGCGGCTTACGCCTTCAAAGGTCGTCTTGTCATCGTTATCTGGGCGCCATGCGATACCGAGGTCGAGCAGGTTGACGAAGTAGTCATTCGTCAGCACACCCGGCTTGCTTGTAAAGACGCCACGTTTGGACTTGTCGTAGTTGGTATCCAACACACGCATTCCACCGAGCAGAACCGTCATTTCAGGGGCTGTCAGGTTCAGCAGCTGCGCCTTATCGACAAGCAAATGCTCGCTAGCATGCGCAACGCCTGGCTTAGCGTAGTTGCGGAAGCCATCTGCGAGGGGCTCAAGCACTGCAAAGGATGCAACATCCGTCTGCGCCTGAGTTGCATCAGTACGGCCAGGTGTAAACGGTACCGTTACCGACTTGCCCGCATCCTTAGCGGCCTTCTCGATTCCCGCACAGCCACCGAGAACGATCAGGTCTGCGAGCGACACTTGCTTGCCATCTGTGCGGTTGGCATTGAAAGCACTTTGGATGCCTTCGTACACACCCATCACCTTTGACAAACCGAGCTTGCTGTTGACTTCCCAGCCCATTTGTGGGTTGAGGCGAAGACGTGCGCCATTGGCACCTCCACGCTTGTCAGAGCCACGGAAGGTGGATGCACTTGCCCAAGCGGTCGAAACCAGCTCGGAAACCGTAAGGCCGGACTTGAGAATCTGTGCCTTGAGAGCGGTGATGTCACGCTTGTCAATCACCTTGCCGGTTGGTGCAGGGATTGGATCCTGCCATACGAGGACTTCGGCTGGGACTTCGGAGCCTACATAGCGGCTGCGTGGGCCCATGTCACGGTGAGTCAGCTTGAACCATGCACGCGCAAATGCATCATTGAATGCCTTTGGATCGTTCAGGAACTTGCGGGAAATCTTCTCGTAGGCCGGGTCAAAGCGAAGCGCGAGGTCGGTTGTGAACATCATCGGAGCATGACGCTTGTTTTTGTCATAGGCATCAGGAACGAGGTCCTTACCGGCTCCACCCTTTGGCTGCCACTGCTGTGCACCAGCTGGGCTCTTAGTCAATTCCCACTCGAAACCAAAGAGATTCTCAAAGTAGTTGTTCGACCATTTGTTTGGTGTTGCTGTCCATGCGCCTTCGAGACCCGATGTGATCGTGTCAGGGCCATTACCCTTGCCAAAGGTGTTCTTCCAGCCAGTTGCCTGCTCTTCGATCGTGCCAGCTGCTGGCTCACGCCCGACATACTTGCCTGGGTCCGCTGCACCGTGTGCCTTACCAAGCGTGTGTCCGCCAGCAATCAGCGCAACGGTTTCTTCATCGTTCATCGCCATCCGGGCAAATGTCTCACGGATGTCGCGGGCTGCTGCCAAAATGTCTGGCTTGCCGTTAGGTCCCTCTGGGTTGACGTAAATCAGACCCATTTGAACCGCCGCAAGAGGCTTCTCCAGGTCACGGTCGCCCGTGTAGCGCTTGTCACCCAGCCACTGTGTCTCGGAGCCCCAGTAGATATCTTCCGCTGGCTCCCAAACATCCTCGCGTCCGCCAGAGAAGCCAAATGTCTTGAATCCAGCAGACTCAAGGGCGCAGTTGCCCGCAAGAATCATCAGGTCAGCCCAGGACAGCTTGCGGCCGTATTTTTGCTTTACTGGCCAGAGAAGCATGCGTGCCTTGTCGAGGTTGGTATTGTCCGGCCAGCTGTTCAACGGAGCAAAGCGAAGGGTGCCAGCGCCTGCGCCACCGCGGCCATCGATGGTGCGGTAGGTTCCAGCACTGTGCCATGCCATTCGGATAAAGAAGCCGGCGTACGTACCGTAATCCGCTGGCCACCACTCCTGGCTAGTCGTCATCACCTTGTTGATGTCAGCTTTTACGGCCTTAAGGTCGAGTTTTTTGAATTCAGCGGCGTAGTTGAAGTCATCGCCCATAGGGTTGGACAAGGTGGAATGCTGGCGAAGAATGTTTAGGCGGAGAAGGTTTGGCCACCAATCGGTGTTGCGGGTTCCGCGTCCACCTGCTGGTACCATTTCGGCCTGTGGTTCAGCGGCCATCGCAGCACCGCTGAATGGGCACTTACCCGCAGGTGCTGCGGCAGGCTCCACTGGCTTTGGTGCTGGGAGAGGCATGCTTGCGGTTGCGGAAGACGATGCGGCAATACCCGTTCCAAGCGTAACTCCAAGGCCAAGCAATAGCGAGCGTCGGCTGATGGCAGCTGCGGCCTCTTGGTCTAATTCCTGTTGACGTGCGGCGCCATTGTCATCGCGTTCAGGTTTTTGATTTGAATTACTCATGCTTCTATTCCTCTGACTTCTTATGGTGGCAGGCTTGCATCATTGCTAAGCGATTAGTCACTAACGCTGCTGCAGCCAAACGACATCCGTGATGCAAACAAAGCACGCATCACGAAGTTCCCGAAAACGGGATGCCACCGCTAGATTACCTGTCTAAACACAAGATAGAAGTCCGGATTACGGCATATTTGAGAATTGTTCTCAGGAAGTTATTTAGATTTACTTAGGTAAAAAACAGAGCCAACTCAAATGTGCGGGATGCAGGAGGCGACCTGTCAGGTGCCCAAAGGACTTGTACCTAGGCGTCGGCGACTCCGGATGCTTCGAGCTCGGCGCGGAACTGTTCTGCGTAGAGCTTGGCGTAATTTCCACCCTGCTCAAGAAGCTCTGCATGTGAGCCTAATTCAACGATCTTGCCTTTTTCCATCACGACAATTTTATTTGCTTTCACAATTGTCGAGAGGCGGTGTGCAATCACAAAGCTCGTCCGCCCTTCCATCAGGCGGTCCAATGCTTCCTGAATCAACGCTTCCGTCTCGCTGTCGAGTGAGCTTGTGGCTTCATCAAGAACCAAAATCCTCGGATCAGCGAGCAACGCTCTCGCAATGGCAAGGCGTTGCTTCTCACCGCCAGATAGCTTAACACCCTCTTCACCAATCTTGGTGTCGTAGCCATCCGGGAACGCCTCTATGACATGATGCAGGTTCGCTGCGGTTGCGGCCGAGACAATGTCGGCATCCGATGCATCAATCCGCCCGTAGCGAAGGTTTTCACGAATCGATGTATGAAACAGCAGACTTTCCTGGAGGACCACGCCGATTTGGCGACGAAGGGACATCAGGTCGATATCCCGTAAATCGTGTCCATCGATCGTGATTTTGCCGCCGGTTACATCGTAGTGACGCGACAACAAGTTAATCATTGTTGTCTTGCCGCTACCTGAGCCTCCGACAAAGGCAATCATTTCACCTGGCTGAATATCGAGCGATATTCCCTTAAGCACAGGCTGACCAGGCTCGTACTCAAACCACACATCTTCAAAACGAATATTGCCAGTGATGACCGGCATATCCGGCGCGCCATCTGCGCTCTTGACCGCTGGCGGAGTATCGAGCAGTTTAAAGATACGATTCAACCCCGTCTGGGCTCTGGCAAACTGGTCATTCAGCTGAATCAAACGAATGGTTGGGCCGTAGAGGTAAACATTCACCAAAATCAAAAATGCGACCAGGTCACCCTGCAGCATCCCGCCGTTAATCACTCTCATCCCCCCAACGGCAAGGATAATCGCGGTCCCAATCGCGGTGATAAACTCAGCTCGCACCCAAAGTCCAGTCCCGAGCCGTGACTGATTGATGTTCAGGTTCAGGTTGTCGCGGTTGAGCGATACATATTGCCGGACCTCTGAACGCTCCTGAGCATAGGACTTGACGACTTGCACACCGGCAAGTTTTTCCTGAAGGTCGGAAAAGATCATCCCCCGAAGCTCAGAAATCTTCGTTGCATTATCGCTAAGCGGACGGCGGGACAGCAGAAAGTTACCCACATATATGGGGTACACGGACAGTGCCAAAAGGGCCAGCTGCCAGTCTTGGTAGAAAATCAACCCAATAACGCCGATGAGCGTAACGACATCCGAGATGACAGTGACAAACCCACCCGTGATCAGCTGGTTGACTGAACCGACATCGTGGACGACAGTTGCCACAAGCTTCCCCGTCTGAGCCTTCTCGAAAAAGCCTTGAGACAAGGTTTGGAG
>VFQT010001045.1_pt1 | contig 36094 bp, 28 predicted proteins | sample 3512381 | NCBI WGS metagenome assembly VFQT01 (sample SAMN10412376, study PRJNA504923) | tailings metagenome | isolation source: Relicate 2 Philex TSF3 active mining site | place: Philippines: Tuba, Benguet | collected 2017-08-29 | reverse complement strand
GGACCGAAAATTCGATACTTCAGTGTAAATGCCTAGCTTGCACGGCCAGCACGAAGTGTCATGCTTGGCTTTGGACGATCAGCTGACGAACCATCATACGTGTTGCCACGTGGGAGAATAGCCGAAGCATCAGGTGCGTCGTTCGGGAACGACGACACAAAGTCGCCCATGATTTCAACGTTGTAGTCTTCGCACTCACCCTGAACAAAGCCAGGGAATACGCATGGGTCTGCAGGACATGCGCCCTGGTTTGTCATGAAGAAGACACGCATACGCGTGACGCCAGTACGAGCTGTACATGGGATGGTCACCGTTGTCGTAAACGTGGTCGGACTGAACGAGTAATCCACAACACAAAGCACGCGCTCTGCTGTCGTGAAGATACCGTCTTGATCCATGTCGATCCAGATCGAGTATCCCTTCGTTCCGAAGGCGTTGGTCGTGATCTGCGTGGTGATAGGAGTATTTCGCGCAGCAAGCAATGTTGCTCCGGTGAAATATTCATATCCCGTTTGGTTCGCGTAGTCCGTACCTGGCGAGTTCCGTGAGAACGTGCCAAAACGGAAGAACGTAATACCCTGGCCCCAGAAGCCAGGCATCAGTTGCGGCCTACAGTACTGCGCTTGTGCCTCTGTCGAGACGCCAAACGACGCAATGATTACAGCCACACCTACGAGAAACGAGTAGATTCTCTTCATAGGTCAACCACCTTAAAAATGAACGTAATTCGTGCAGTTTCTGTCATGCTTGATTTGAAGATATCAGCGTCACGTTCGAGAAATCACACACTTCTCCCACGCGCCGAGCTGATATAGGGCAGGAAAATAGAATATCGTTCTGCATTCGACAAGAGAAAAAATCGTCAGAAAGATCCGAGTTGCAACACAGACCTACTTCACCGGGGGCGCCGATACGCCCAGCTTCTTTCCGCCGTAGTAGGTTGTGACGCTTGTAGACCCTGGAGGCACAAAAAAGTGACAGCTTGACTGTCCGCGGTAGGCAGATCCGCAGTACACTTCAACCTTTCGTTGGCCCCCTGCCACAGCAAAGACTCCAGACGTAACCCTTGACGGGTCAACGGGATAGATCTTTCCTACGGGCTGCGTTGGAAGGTATGTCATGGCATTCCGCTGGTTGACTCCAGCGATGAGTACAACCGGCTTTTCAGTCGATTTTGGGTTGCGGACGGACACAAGCCCCCTGGCGTCAAACTGCACCACAAATCCAGATTCGGGGATGGTAAGGGGCGAAAAGCCTGTTCCAGCCTGGTTCAACAGCACAAGCCCCTTGCCTGCGTCGTAGCGAACGACGTCGTCTTCCGCGCCATACATGTTGCCAGTAAGCACGAGATCAACATGCGCGTCGTTGTTAAGGTCCATGGCCTCGATACCCAACACGGGCGCAATCTGCGCTTCTGCCGGAAGCGGTCGCACCGTAAACGTTCCACTGCCGTTGTTGATGAGCACAACCGACTCCATCATGCGAGCTGCTTTGTAGTACGCAGAATTCATTAGCGCAGTATCGCCAATGACTGCTTCGACAGGAGAAATCGCGAAATCAATGAAGTCGTTGAAACGCCGATTGAGCGTAGGCATTTGCGAAAACACTTTGCCACGATCACGAATGATGTGTCGACGTCCGTTGTACCACCACGTGATGAGCGGATCGACACTACCGTTGTCGTCGAAGTCGGCAGCAAACATTTCGATCGGATGTTCCGCCGTTGGACGATAGCGCGTGTTGAGACCAATATTGCCGGCGATGTAATCCATGTCGCCGTCGTTGTCAACGTCGGCGCCCATAATACTGTACCACCAACCAGTGGTCTCATTCAATCCCGATTTTGCTGTCCAGTTGGAGAACGACGCACCATCATTGTGCATCACGGTAAGGGGCATCCATTCACCCGCAAGCATCAGATCGAAGCGTCCGTCATTGTCGACATCCGACCACAACGCTGTACGAATAATGCCCATGTTGCGCACCGTTGGCATGCGCTGCATGGTGACATCGGTGAAGACACCTTTGCCGTTGTTTTCGAGTAGATAGCTCGTTGCCGGCATTGGATACGTATCGGTCTCGACGCCACCGCCAATAAAGAGATCAATGTCGCCATCGTTATCGTAGTCGCATGCGTTAAGCGTTGTTGCATTCGTGCTGATCGCTGGGATGCCTTGCTGCATGCGAGTGAGTTGACCCTTGCCGTTGTTCAGATACACTCGGAGTCCGCGCTCAACTGCATCATCACTGAACTCTGGGCCGCCCCCTGCAATGACGAGATCGCGATCCTTGTCGCCATCAACATCGATGAGCAACATCGCTTGCGATTCGTATGTGGTGTCGACACCATCGAGACCAACATTCGCAAGAGCAAATGTGCCTGGTGTCTTCTGCACATATGTTACCGGACTCTTGCCCTTACGTGCGCCGAAAATCACGTCGTCGAGACCGTCGTTGTTTACGTCACCAACGGCAACTGCCGGACCACCCCACGACATGCGTGTCGGCATCAGTCGATAGCGCTTGAAGTCGTCGAAGTAATTCTCTTCGTGCCAGAACGTGATCCCCGATGTCGTTGTCGCATCGGTAAACAACGCTTTCTCTGGCTCTGGTCCGCGGAAGAGTGGTGATGTTGTTGGTGATGCATCTGCATACGTGAGCGTGTGCGTCGAGTTCACCGGAAGATTCGTGAGAATCTGTGATGGTCCATCAGGCCACTGAACAATCACACTGTCGATGATCGAGGCATTACCAACACCGATGGACATCTTCGTATCCATGCACGATTGATATCCACGCACGAGCCAGTGCTCGCGATAGATCGCCTTGCCACCTGCAACCACACGCACCTTTGCTCCGAGTCCGCCGCGATTGCCGCCTGCACCAACGAAGTTGAAACAGATCACTCCACCACGCTTCTGCTCGAGTGCGTTGTTCTTGTAAATGAAGACCACCGAATCCATGTTCGGCACGATCAGTTCAAGATCACCATCGCCATCGAGGTCGCCCCATGCAGCACCAAAGGTTGTGCTCGTATCAGATACACCCCATTCGTAGCCCACGTTGTAGTAATCGAGTGGCGTGCGCTGTTTGAACATGTAGTTCGGTTCGCGCAGATAATCGATTGATGGTGGGTTGAGTCGCTGCTGGTTGTTGATGTTGTATACGTAGTCCTGATTCGAGATGTCGGCAGTGTAGCCATTGCCGATAAACACTTCAGGTACACCATCAATGTCGAAGTCTTGAATCAAGCACGCCCAACTCCAGTCAGTTGCGGCCATGTTCGTCATGTATCCGATGTCGGAAAACTGGTTGTAGCCACGATTGAGCTGCACCATGTTGCGCGACACTTGGTTTGAATCATACGTTGGATTGAAGATCGACATGTCGCCGCTGTTGCTCGCATTGAGGATGCGACGGAAGTGGTTTTCGGGCAACATGTCTGTTGTGACGATGTCGGGTAGACCATCACCATTGAGATCGGCGATATCACTACCCATGCTAAACACCGATGCGCGACGCGTCATGCGCATCATGCTCTCGGCAAACGTTCCATCACCGTTGTTGAGATACACAAGGTCCGTCGAGTTGAAATCGTTCGCGACATAGATGTCGGGCCATCCATCAAGATTGATATCAGCGACCGTAGCGCTGAGCCCCATGCCGTCATCATCAATCCACGAGCTGTACGACACATCGCGAAACGTGCCGTTACCAAGATTGCGATATAGCTTGTCTGACACGCCGTTGTGTCGCATCTCTGTGGCGCTGATATCACGCAGGTTCTGCATCTTATCATTGCGCTCGTTCCCTGTCTCGGCCTTAAAGGTTGGAATCGACAATCGCTCGCGTTGCTTGCGCTCTGCTTCCGCGCCAACGATGCTATCACGACGACGGTTGACTTGCGACATCGCATAGTGATTCGAGTACGTCACGAGGTAACAATCGAGCAAACCGTCGCGATCGTAATCAAAGAACACACTGTGAACCGTCTCGTCTTTCAGATCAAGTCCGTACTGCTGTGCACGTTCAACGAATGTTCCATCGCCGCTATTAATCAGAAAGCGACACGTGTTTTGCCAGCGCGCGAGGAACACATCGAGATCGCCATCGGCATCGATGTCGACCAGGTTCACGCCAGTTGTGAACTGCAGTGAGTCCTCTGGGTAGCCAATCTTCGACGTTATGTCGGTGAAGACGAAATTGCCTTCGTTGCGATAAAAGCCTGTGCCGCTGAAGCTCGACACGATGATGTCGGGCTTACCATCGCCGGTGATGTCGCCGATACCAACACCACAGCCAGGGACCATGGAGTTGATGCGTGTAAGCGAGTCCTTTGAGATGTTGATCTTCTCGAAGATGTGACGGAAGGTCACATTGCTCTGCTCAGGAAGGATGCGTGTAAATAGCTGTTGCGCGTGCGATGGGAGCGACGCTACAACGAGCGCACACGCACATAGCGTAAGTCGGAGAAGCGTTGATGTTCCACGCGTCATGCCACACCCTCGTACATAATGTTGTGCTTGGAGCGGGGCTTGAACCCGCACGCCCCTTACGGGACACGAGATTTTAAGTCTCGTGCGTCTGCCAATTTCGCCATCCAAGCAGCGATCGAAGTCTTATAACGATTTCCGCGTGCGCAGAAATTCCCACACCGCCGGAAGAACACTCAGCACGATGATTGCACCGATGACAAGTGTGAAGTTTTTGCGCACAACGTCGAGATTTCCGAAGTAGTATCCAAGCAACGAGAACGATGCCACCCAGACGATTGCGCCGACCACATTATACACCGCAAACTGTCGGTATCGCATCGCGCCGATACCGGCAACGAAGGGAGCAAACGTACGAATGATTGGCATGAAGCGCGCCAGGATGATCGTCTTGCCGCCGTGACGCTCGTAAAACGCGTGTGTGCGGTTGAGATGCTCCCGATTGAGCAGCTTTGATGTGGTACTCGAGAAGATCTTGGGTCCGAGTCGATTACCGATGGCGTAATTGACACCATCACCCAGAATAGCGGCGACGATGAGGATTGCCATCATCACCCAGACATTCATCGTGCCCAGTGCGCAAATGGCACCGGCAGCGAACAGCAGCGAGTCGCCGGGCAAGAATGGCGTTACCACCAGCCCCGTTTCCGCAAACACAATCAATGCGAGCACGGCATAGGTCCACATGCCATATGCGGCCGTGATATCGATCAAGTGCTGATCGATATGGAGGATGAAATCAATAGCGAGTTGGACAATCTCCACTGTTACGCTCCTTGGTGCGCAGACATGCGCGCAATGATGTCGCGTTCGACTTCATGATGTGCGTGCTGCGCATACCATGCGTGCAGCTTCGGATACCAGTCGCTGTTAACGGCGTGTTCTGTCTTCCACTGTTCAACGATGGGCAGTGCTGCATCCGGACGTGGACCCCACACCCATTGTTGTGTGCCGTGTTCGTCGAAGCAGACAACGATCGGAATGGACCGCGATCCATTCGTGAGATACATGTCCATGGCATCGGGATGTGTATCGCGATCAAGCACGCGGTATGTCACGAGCGGGTTACATGCTGCAATCGCAGCCACAATGCCTTCCGTCTGCGACGAATCACCACACCAGTCCTCGGTAATACACACCCATGTTTGCGGCGATGTGATACCCTTCATTACTGCGCGCATCTCGTCGGACGGCGTGTACGTCTTAGCCTGACGTTGCATGCGTGCGACATTCAGTCTGCGATACTCCACATACGGGTCGCTCCCATCGGTCGATGCAGCGCGCTGTTCTGCGCGAGCTGCAAATGCCGCGTGGTCAATACCGTGCTCGAGGGCACGTTCGATCAATTCTGCATGCGTCACGTCGTTGTCTCCATTGCTAAGCGTACAAATCCATTGGCAGCTGCAAGACGTTCCGCGGCGATTTCTCGTGAGCAGTTGTGTGCAGCCATCACCAGTGCCGTCTTCACATGTCCGTCGGCAGCATCCAGCAGACGTGATGCGTCGTCGTACGAGACGCCGCCGAGGGTCATCACGATCTTGCGAGCGCGTTCGACCAACTTTGCATTGGTCAGCTGAAGGTCGACCATCACGTTGCCATAGGTCTTCCCTATCCGCACCATGGAGGCCGTCGAAATCATATTGAGAACCATTTTCTGCGCCGTGCCCGATTTCATCCGGGTTGATCCAGTGATTGGCTCTTGGCCCACAACCGGACATATATAGACGTCGGCATGGGGGCATAGGGGGAGGACAAGGGGCTTTGCATTCGTACTCACGAGGATCGTCGGGCATCCCAGGGATCGCGCATAGGCCAGTGCGCCCACCACGTACGGTGTCCGGCCCGATGCTGTCAGGCCGCAAACCACGTCGTTAGGGGCCAGATGCAACGCCTGCAGATCACGCTCGGCCAGATCCGGACGGTCCTCGGCACCTTCCACGGCATGGAACATCGCACCCTGTCCACCAGCGATAAGTCCTTGCACCATATCGGGATGCGTCCCGTAGGTAGGGGGCATTTCGGATGCATCGACAACGCCTAGCCGACCCGACGTACCTGCGCCCATGTAGATCAGGCGTCCGCCCGCCACAAATGCAGTGTGCACCAGCTCTACGGCGGCCGCCACATCGTCGAGCACCTCGCCCACCGCATCGGCCACCAAGCGGTCCTCGGCGTGCAGCATACCCACGATCTCGCGGGCCGACGCACGATCGATCTCCACCGTCCGGGGATTGATCCCCTCGGTTTGCAGCGCGGCAAGTTGTTCAAACAGGCTTGTCATGCTGCAAATCTAGCCATATGGCCTTCCCCCTGCGTTTTTTCTGGTAATAGTTGGTTGGATCCCGAACATTCCCTATGTTTGTGGCCCTCTTGTTTACAACGTCGACACCGACATGGCACATCACAAGTCAGCAATCAAGCGCATTCGTCAATCGCGGAAGCGCAAGATTTACAACCGCGGAAATCGTAAGCAGCTGCGCGAGGCTATAAAGGCCGTTCGCACAGCTACGACACTCGATGTCGCACAGGACGCTCTCAAGAAGGCGTTCAGCATCATCGACCGTGTTGCTTCCCGCGGAATTATCAAGAAGAACAACGCTTCGAACAAGAAGAGCCGCCTGTCAAAGGCCGTTCGCAAGCTCGAAGCCAAGTAAGCTCGCGTTTCGCGCAACGGACCCGTAGCTCAACTGGATAGAGCATCTGACTACGGATCAGAAGGTTTGGGGTTCGAATCCCTACGGGTCCGCAACATAGTACCTTACAACAACGATCGCTTCGGCGATCGTTTGTCGTTTATGGGCTCAGGCGACCATTTCGGCATTCGTGACCACACGAACACCCGATTGGGGATGGTGCATGGCGTCGATCATGGCGCCAGCAACGGCGGTGTCGGTTACGCCACGCCATGCGCGGGGGATGAGCGGACCCAGCACGCGGAAGAGCATTTCGAGTGCGACTTCCTTGGGACGCGTGGGCGTGCGCTTGCCAAGCAAGAGCGATGGACGCAGAATGGTCACCGATGGGTAACCGAGTGTAGCGAGCTCATGCTCCATGTCGCCTTTGACACGACTGTAAAAGATCGCAGAAGATGCATCTGCACCAACGGCACTGATAACAATCACCTGCTGTGCGCCGCGTTGGCGCATGTCGCGTGCATGACGTATCACCATGTGATGATCTACATCACGGAATGCCTGCTGACTTCCCGCTTGCTTGATCGTGGTGCCTAAACAGCACATCACCACGTCGGGTACGATCGATGGATCAAGTGTAGTAGCAAGATCATTGCGTGTTGGCAGGATCAACGTGTGCTCGGGATGCGTAGCTCGCAACTGCGCAACAAGTGCACGTCCTACAAGCCCCGTGGAGCCGAGCACGAGAATGGTCATGATGTTGCCCCGTGTTCCTTACCGCGCTTGACCAGCGCAACAAAGGGCTCGATGTTCTGCGTAACAAATGAATGCGGGTACTGCTCCACGCCATCAAAGCCAAGCTTAATGTCACGTCCGTCTGATGGAATGTAAGCCTGACCAAACAACCAGTCCCATACACTCAGCGTGATGCCATAATTCACACTCTTGCGTCCAGGGGGCAAATCATGCGCATGGTGCCAGATGTGCATTTGCGGCGAGTTGAGGATGTACTTGAGCGGACCCAACGGCAGAACGATGTTCGCGTGATTGAGGTGTCCGACCAGCGTCGTGAAAATGTGCAGCGCGAAGAAGTCGGTGGCCCCAAATCCAAAGAATGCGAGCGGCACATACAACACCGCATTGTACACGACGTTCTCCATCCAGTGATAGCGCATATGCGCGGCGAACCCCATCTGCTCCACGCTGTGATGCAGTTTATGAAACTCCCAGAGCCGCGGCGATGCATGCAACCATCGATGTACATTCCACTTTATGAAGTCGACCACTACGAACATGATGGCGAACTGCGCCCATGATGGCAACTGCGACACATCAATCCATGCGAAGTTGGTGACGCCAGTGATCGCCGTTACGCCCGAGCGCAATGCAAACGTAACCACATCACTCACTGCCCCATAGCCAAGCGCTGTGAACAGGAAGAAGTTGAACATCATCCACCACGCATCAAGCCAGAAGTCTTTGCGGAGTGGTGCTTGCCCCTTACGCCATGGCATGATGATCTCAAGCGCCCACACGAGGAGCGACAAGCCGATGATCCAGTAGAAGAAGTTATTCCACGCCGGATGCGTCACCTGGTAGCCGAGATACGTGATGTATCCCTTGAGGCTGCTCGCGAAGTATGTCCAGAGATTTTCCATACGGCGAAACTACAATGCCTGTTGTATGTTGAATTGTGATAAAGTCCCACTCATCCACAATGGTTCCACTGCTGCTTCTGCTGTTGCTGCCAATTTGGGTGCATGCGCAGACCGTTGAGCCATTCGCTGTGCGGTTGAGTACGCCAACACGTATGTCGGCACGACTGATTGTTGCGCCCCCTAAGGGCTCCCCGCTGCGCCCAACGGCGTCGGATGTGAATGTATGGGAAGACGGACAACCTGTTGCAAACCTCGTCGTGTCCTGTCCAACAAGCAACGTCCCTCGCACAGCTTCGATCGTGCTGAGCTTCGATATCTCCGGCTCGATGTCGCGTGATATTCCGCCGAAGGTCATGAGGCTCGCACGAGATTTTGGCATGGCGTTTAGCTCGCTGGTTGATCTGCCACCCTCATCCATGGCATTTCAACGGTGCGACGACGTGCCACAGGTGCTGAGTGACTTTACAACGAATCGCGCACGCCTTCAGTCGCTCATCGCTACGCAAGGGGCTCGCGGAGGCAACAACTTTATTGAGCATCTGCTCAATCCAACCGACGGCGCACTTGTTGTTGCCGCTCGCGGAACCGCCGAGCGCTCATGTGTGCTCGTAACTGATGCATTCTGGGATGCGCTGCCCGATGATGAGCTGGCGCGCGCGATTGATCTCTGCGTGAACAACAAGGTTCGGTTCTTCGCCGTTGTGATCACAGAACGCGATCGTAGCGAAACGGGCATTGTTGGTTCGTTTCGCACACTGGCACAGGCAACAGGTGGTGCGGTGTTCGAAGGCGTGGTTTCATCGGAACTCGCAGTTGCAACTGCATCTGCAATTCAATCAGCGATCGATGGATACGAGCCGTGCGAACTAAGCTGGGATGCGAATCCGGTGTGTCCACAGCAATCTGAACGGACGATTACGTTCGGTGTTCGTGGGTTCGATACAACGAGCATCGCGGTTCCGACGGCATTGTATCCACAACGCGAGCTTGTGGTTTCGCCAAGCACTGTTCGGTTTACATCATTGGTCGCCGGCGCGACGGCAACAGCATCATTCGTCGTGCGCGCACGGCGCGGTAGTGCACGCATACGTGCGGTTACGTGCAAGGATCCATCGTTCAGCGTTCAGCCACAGACATTCACGCTGAATGAAGGTGATTCCGTGACGTGCACGATTACCTACACATCAGACGGACGGGTGATGGCTGGTGCTACGGTGCAATTGATCGAAGATGGATGTTCATGGGACATGCCAGACGTACGAGCATCGCGGGCGCCACGTCCGGGAGCAGATGCGATCACGCTTCTTGAGCCCAACGGACGTGAGGAATTGCTTGCGGGGTCGGACACAACAATCCTCTGGACAATCGGCGACACAACACGACGCGTAAAGGTCGATGTATCGCTCGACAATGGCACAACATGGAATAGAATCGCAGATTCCACAATAGGCACGCAACAGCGCTGGTCTGTTCCGCGCGTCGAGAGTGATCAGTGTCTCGCACGCGTCACCGTAGAACGAGAACAAGTAGCTGATTCAACGTTGCTTGTTCCATTTGATATCTCTGCCGTGGACATTGTATCAGCAGGGACAATCGCATTCGGCACGGTGCACGGCTACATCATGCGCACATCGTCGGGATATCTGACGCAGTCACTTTGGAGAGCGCACAGCGACACCATTACCGACGCTGTAATTCACCCTACACAACAGCAGTACCTTGTCACGGGCTCGGTTGATGGACGTGTGCAGATTCACACCAACGAATTCACGACAACCTCTGTTGTGCACGGCGCACCCGTGCGCGCAGTTGATTTTGGTACGACGCCGGGCATCGTTTTTTCTGCAGGTGATGATGGCCGCATTCTTGAATGGTCGGGCTCGACAACGCCACGAGTTGTAGCATCACTGGGACAACCTATCACGGCTATGCGACGTGGTGGAGTCGATACACTATACGTGCGCACGGCTGACAGTAACATGCGTTGCATTCGAGCCACTGATGGTGCACTACTGTGGGGTCGAGATGCGAGCGTACTACCCGTTGCTGCGTTCGATGTGCTGTGGTCTGATCGGCATTACATCGCCGTTGCGCTCCATGATGGAGGCGTTGCTGTGCTGGACAACAGTGGTGCAACCGTGGCTGGGCCATTCCTTGATGCATCGCTACCAGCTACGCCTCGTGATGTTGCATTTGTCGCTCTGAGTCTTCCCGAGGCGCGCATAGCCGTTGTAGGTGATGACGGCATCACCTATGACGTTGCGATCAACAGTGCGTCGGTGAGCCCCCTTGCACAGAAGGGAATCCCAGCTCGTTGTATCGATGCAGGATCATCGACTGTTGTTGGATCGCGTGGCGCCCTGTTCACGGGTGAGCGCGGTGCAGTGCCAACAACGCCAACACTTGTAGAGGAACTAACAAACGTGTCAGCAACGATGCTGACGCGCGACGGAAAGCGTGCTGCAACGCTGACAGAGGGTGGATATGTGTTTCTGTGGGATGTTGCTGACGCAGACCCGATCTCTGCGATGAAGCTTAGCCTACCTGTGCGTGAAACGCCAACACTCGCGCAACCGGCATTCAGCTCGCTCGGATTGTTTCTCGTTACCAATCCGTCGCCGTACACGATTGCCTGTTACGACCTCACGACGATGTCGTCCATACCGGTGACGACAACAATCGCTGATGATGTCACGATGATGCAGTTCGATCCGATGAATGACGGACGTCTCGCAGTTGCTGGCTCGCTAGGAATCACACTGATGGATGTCCCGACGCTCATTGGCTTCGAGTACCTACCATCATATTTCCAAGCCATTACGTGCATTGCGTGGAGTCCGACAGGGGAAGAAATGGCCGTGATTGAGAATGATGATCGGTTATACATCATCGATCTCATCACCAATAATCGTTCTGCAGTGAACGGGGTAACCAATCCATCACGGAGCATTGCATGGACACCAGATGCGTCGAAGTTTGTCGTCGCTAGCCGCGGTGCGCTGGCATGGTATGCAGGTCGTACCAACGCATTCATGGGCTACTATCCCGCAGATCTCGGAATGCCCCGCGAGGTATCGGTATCACCCTACGGTGATGAACTCGTTGTCGTGTACGAGAGCGTTCCGGATCCTGTGCGTGTATTCGATCTAAGCTCCTCGACTCCAGTCCGCTCATATGGTGCGTCACTAGGCAGCAGCTATGCACCTCGCGATGGGCGGTATGCACAGACAACGTCGCTGCATATCAGTGGTTCGTCAGGACTTGGACTAGCGATTGTTCGCAATCTCTCTTCTGGTAGACAGCGCACAACAACAGATGAGTCCGACACGTTGTTCTCTATCGTATGGCCACGCCTAACACCGCGCGATGTTGACATGCAGCGCGTGCGCGTGGGCACCCGGCTCGACTCAACAGTTGTTGATGTGCTACGCAACGCGTCACGCTTTGCACTCAATGTCGACTCACTCCGCATTGAGGGTCCGCACGCACAGGATTTCCGCATCACACTGCAATTCGTCCCGGGCCTATTCCCAGCGCAATCGCAGGGTCGTGGCGAGGTAACGTTTACGCCTACTGCGCGCGGGGCTCGCACGGCGCGATGCGTGATCTTCGTAGGTAAGGACACAACAGTCATCAACCTACGCGGCGAAGGCATCGAGCCAACGCTGTCCATTCGTACACGCACAGTGGATATGGGTGTGCGTCTGATTGGTAGCACGTTTGATTCAACCGTCGTAGTGGTACGTAACGTAACAGATGCACCGGTACGCATCACATCAATGTGTCTTGTCGACAACCCGATCATGCCATTCCGCGTGGTCGACCCAACGGAACAGCTCTGCGCACCGTTGCGAACACTGGCTGCATTCGATAGCGTTGCACTGCCCCTTCGATTTACACCGAACGCGATTGGTCGTACATCAACCTATTTGGAGATCACCACTGACGATGGACTCGAGCCGTACGTGATCAACGTGACGGGCACTGGGTTGGGTCCGACCGTTGCCGTGCGCAGCGATAGTGGATTCCCCGGCGATCGACGTCCGATTACACTTGTCATGCGCGGAGCAACTGGATTTGTTGGAGGCGGCGCACTTGGCTATGCTGGACGACTCCGATTCGACCGATCAGTTATCGTTCCGGATGCTCGTAGCGTAGAGACCGATGGGACACTTGTCATCACGGGAACATGGACTGGCGCAGATAGTATGATCGCACAGATACCTGCGACGGTTACGCTTGGTCGAGCAGACTCAACGGTTGTTAGCCTCACGTCGTTTGTATGGCTCGATGCACTCGGCGATACGCTCGATCGCGACGTCTTGCTTGAACCCGGCCTCTATCGTGTGCTCGGTGTGTGTAAGACTGACAGACCACGGTTGTTCGATCCGAATGCACAGGCTGTTGCGGTGATGCGCACGCCGTCTGGATTTAACATCGACGTGCAGAGTGGGATTGATGGCGATGTGCGCGTTGATCTCTTCACGCTTGACGGACAATGTGTCGTGTCACAACGACAACGAGGTCAAGAGCAACGCACGCGCGTCACGCTTGACCTCGATGATGTTGCACGTGGTGTGTATGTGCTTCGCGTTGCTACTCCAACGCGCACCACGGTACAGATTACTTGGTGGTAGGATAGCCCGCGGCATTCCAGGCGTTGATGCCGCCTGCCATGTTGATGACATTCTTGTAGCCCTTCTGTACCATCATGCTTGCAGCACGTGAGCTACGTCCGCCAACTGCGCAGTACACAACGACCGTTGCGTTCTTGTCGATCGATGCGATCTTCTGCTCGAAGTCGCTCGACTGGATATCAGCATGCTTGGCATTCTTGAGATGTCCACCATTCCATTCGCCTGGTGTACGAACATCAAGCACAACGATCTTCGCATTCTTATCAATCATTGCCTTCGCTTCTTCAACAGTCACCGACTTCGCTGTTTGACCGCACGCGCTTGTTGAAAGCGAGACGAATGCCAATGCGGCGATTGCGACGAGATGCAGGATTGTGCGCATTACCTAGCTCCTTCCATATCAGCTACAGCGCGATTGACCGATGTCCACGGTCCGCCGTTGATTGCAGTATATCCCTTCGACGTTGCCAGGCTTGTTGCCGACCCACTCCGTCCGCCAGATGCACAGCAGAATACAAACGACGCCGACTTCGGCTGCTTTGCAAGCCAGCCTTCGATTTCCGGCAACGGAATGTTCTTCGAGCCCGCAACGTGTCCGCCGCGGAACTCCATCGGCGAACGAACGTCGATAATTGTTGCACCCGCGCGCAATGCGTCGCCGATACCTTCAGATGAACCGCCACCCATGAGGTTGCGTAGGATGTTGAGCATAGGAGTGATTTCAATGCGTGTGAAACATGTGACGATAACCGTCACAAACCTAGTACACGCACTTGCTGCTCAACAGGACTTTTGTCACACAGTCGTGAATCAGAACGTCACCCTCAACGTTGCAAACACATTGCGCGGCTCTGCCGGAAGGATGCCCGGTCCGGGATAGCTACCTGATCGACGTGTGAAGTAGCTCGCACCGAAGACGTTATTGCACGATACGTCGAGTGTGTATCGATCGTACGTGTAGCCAAGCGTTACATCTGCTACTGTGTAGGCAGGTATCTTTCCTGCTGTTGCGTTTGCGCTCGAGAGCGTGTTTTTCGCATCGGTGAATTGCTCTGCTGTATGCGATACGAGGAACGAACCACGGAAGCCCTTGTAGGTGCCTTGCAGGCCTGTGCGAATGATTGATGATGGCGCGTACTCAACGTACTTGCCGTCAATCGATGTGTCCGATGGTGTATCGTAGCGACTGTCGAGCATTGTGCCATTGAAGACGAGATGAACGTCTGGCGCTTCAGTTGATTCGGTGAGGAGACGCGTCAAGGAGAGGTCGACCAATGCCTCGACACCACGCGATGTAGCATCGGCAACGTTTGTTCGCACACGAACAGATGTTCCGTTGATGTTCTGTACAATCTCACCAGTGCGGCCATTATAGCGCAGAAGAAAACCCGTAACGTCCCACGAGAGTGTCGAACCTATGCGACCACGAACTCCTGCTTCCAGCGTGTAGCCAGATTCATCCTTGATGTTCGGATCGACGGCATAGTTCGGAATTGTGATGCGGAGATCACTAAACCAGATGGCACGGTAGTTCTGCGTGGCATTCAATGTAAACTGCACATTATCGAGATCGTATGTCGCACCAATACCACCAAGCACAATCGTGCGCGTGCGCTCTTCCGAGCTGTTGATAGTTGAGTCGCGCAGACGATAGTATCCATCGGATCCCGTCGTAATATTCTCAACACGCACACCTGGCACGATCGACAGACGCGAGAATGGACGCAGCATGACTTCCGAGAACCACGCGATGTTTCGTGTCGGAAACGTAAAGTCAGATCCCTCAAGTAGACCCGATGAGGTGAATGCGTAATTGGCATCAGCTTCTGCGGTACCGTTTCCTTGCTGACGCACCGTCGAGCCTGCATAGAGGCGGATGCCAGTCAGTGCAGACCACTTGAGATCACCCACTTCAAAGTCGTGTTGCAGTGTTGTCTCATTGCCAATGTTGCGATACTCGTCGATATTGACTGTGCGAGCACCACCCGTATCAGGGATCGTAATGCTCGCAACCATTCCAACACTTCGACGGAAGCTGAGGTTACCGAAGAACTGTGAACGAAGCGATGTTGCGTCGTCAATCATCCAATCGGCTGTAATCGATGCCACGTTCCAATCGAGTCGCATCCAGTTGCGATCACGCAGTGCGATCGATGGATCACGTTCGAATTGTTCATCAGTGAGTCCACCTGGTTGCTTTCCCTCAAAGGTCATGTGCGTGTAATCGGCACGAAGACGTACGCTCTCGGAAAGTCGCGTGGTGACAGCTGTATATGCTGTGTACTGACCGAGCTGACTGTTCTCTCGCCAGCCATCAGAGTGACGCGCATTGACGAAGGCTACATAGTTGGTGTTGTCAACAGTGCCGCCAACGCGCGCAAACAAACCCGCAAAACCATATCCGCCGCCGGTAAGCGATACGTCACCTGCAAGTGCACGATCACGCGCACCATCGGCCATCACGAAGTTGATCGTTCCACCAAACTGCGAACCGTACCGCAGCGCACCGGCTCCACGGACCACATCGATGCGCGATACTCCTTCAAGGGGCGGCGTATAGTACGCCTCAGGATAGCCGTATGGATCAGCCGAGATATCGTAGCCGTTCTGACGCGTGACGAAGTGAATGTTGCGATTTGGATTGAGACCACGACCACCGATGCTCATGTTGATGCCGGTAACGTCGTTTTCAAACATGTTGAGTCCGGCAATACCGATCAGGGCCTGCCGAGGATTATTCACGGCTGTGTTGCCGATCACCGTCGCCATGCGCACAACTTCAGTTTTCTTTCCCACGTTGATCATCCCCACTTGCACATCGGGTGCATGCGTGATCATGAATCGCTCTTCGTCAGCAACATCCTTCACCTCAACCACAGGAAGTTTGAGCGTGTCTCGACGCGTCTTCGTGCTATCGAGCATCCATCGCTGTGCAACAGCATCTGCTGCACTTAGGGCAAGCACACTCACGAGGGCGACACCAAATCGGCGCGCAATCATTTCGGACTCCATTATCTGAGACTGTATTGGTCCGAATTTAGAACTTATTTGGACTTAGTCCAAATAAAATGCGGATTACAGTCCTGCGGCATCTCCGAGGCCGGCCCTTACCGGGAACCATATTGTCTGCATGATTGCTGCATCTGCTGGGAGGGTGTACGTGATTGTACCGTCCCGATAGGAATCTCCATCGTTATTGGTCCGTAGTACGAAGGTGTTAGCAACAAAGGAGATAAGCGAATTCAGGATGCCCCCTGACTCCTTCGTTTTGGCATCGAGCTTGTCAATCTTGAGTCCGGTATACCGTGGGCGAACCACACCCGTGCAGGTTCGACCCCTCACAACGAAGGCGAAGGTTGCCGAGGTAGCCTTGCCACTGCGAATCTTGATATTCTCGGCAACGGGAAGGAAGCTGTTAAGCTGCGTCGCATCCAACGCACCCAGAGAACCATTGCCGATCAGCTCGTAGGTCTTCGACATCAGCGGGATCGTAAATGTGGCCGACATAGGCGCGCCGTTCATGAAAGCGCCCGAGGCGACAATCCGAAATGGTGTACCCGTGTTCTCGGTACGATTCATGCAATGCGTTGCCAAGACGCGCAGGTTGTTCCAACGCAGCGTCGCCGGAGTGGATGCATGCGGCCACCGCTCACCATAGACGAGCGATGCCTTGCGTATGCGAATGGAGTCAATCGCAACAACGAATGGAATTGCCTGCGCAATCTCGTTCAACATCTTGGGTCGGATGCGTGTTGGCTCGTTGCGCAATCGCTTGTTGCTCAGAATGTCGATCGATAGCCGCTCAACATCAAGCATCTCAACATGCAGCGCTTCACGACGAGAGAGTGCTGCAAAGTCGATTGCACGCAGCGTGATTGGTCCACCACTGATACGAAATCGATCGCCGTTATAGCGCTGCGTAGCGAAGAAAGCATCATCCCGCTTTGTTGGACCAAGGGCGAAGGCATTGAGGGTAAGAATCTGTGTGCGATACGAGAAGTTCACGCCACGTGCTTCATACGTGTAGCCGTCCGGACGCATGTAGGTTACCGAATCAACCGTCAACGAACTGTCGTGATCATTCACCGCCATGCGCAGTCCGTACGTCTGCACATGTCCACCATTAACAAGTGTGCGCTTCCATGATGTAACCGTGATCGCGAGATCACCGAGTGGACGCTTCGGCGTTTCGTCTGAAGCATCTACATGGATCGGACCAAAGCGTACCGTCAAGCCCGACAGCTCACCTGAGTATGCGTCTTGGCGATCAGTGGTAGCGTTGGAGACGCAGAGATCCTCGACAACAACTTCATCAATGGTAAGGGGCTGCACATACGTCGGAATTGATGCAATGAAGAGATCACGCAACACTGAGTCGACGTTTGGAATACGTGGCAATCGCACGAGCGACGAATCGGGATGCGTCGCCATAGTGTCTGTACGTGTGGTATCCTGCTGCCATTCACGCACGGCCACACGTGGTGACGAGAAATGCATTGCGCCGAACGACATGCCCCCTGCATCAAGAATATCCCATGGCGTGATGCCGCCGATTGCTATGGTCGGGATGTCAACCGTGATAATACTACCACTATCGAGCGTGCTATCACGATACACAACCGCAAGGTCGTCAATCTCGAGCGAGCCTGTCACGTACGTATAGTCGATGTCGCCGATATCGATAGAGAGTTTGCCTTGCGTTGCCTCACTGGCTTCAACGCGTGCGCGGCTACGGATGTATTCTACAATCGCAGCACGAATGTTCTCGTTAATGGTATTCGCGAAATACAGGTACACAGCAAAGCCGAGTGCCTGTATCCCAACGATCACCGCGATTGTAATTAGCGCTACACGCTTCCATGACCATGTCATGCGATTACCTCCCACAGTATCCCTCACGAATATCGACACTGTCACGTTCCAGACCGCATACTCCTCGGTGTTGCAATACCACTATCGGAGGTTTTATGCTCCACGAGTCATTTGGATTGCACCTCATTCTCTTGCCTGCACTTGCATGTCGTATTCCAGCGCACATGCAATCGGCGCTGAGTACCACCACGATGACCGTATGCGCCGAGTTCTCGTGTCGGTGCGTCGCTGTACATGCTCGCGAGGACCATCTGCACGTGCTTGTGTCGGCGACTACAGAGCGCGACATGACGTCGTTTGTTCATGCCCTGCTCGATGCGTTGTCGAGGACGGTCATGGAATGCGGCGGACCGTTTCGACGGTTTTCATGGGATCCTGCGGTGCATGTTACGTTGCTTCCGCCGTGGCATGTCGAGATCCTCGCAAGCTTCGTGCGGGATCAAGATCGGTACCACGAACATCGATCGTTGGAACAGGAGCTCGACGAAGTGTTCCGTCCGAACGCGCTCGAAGCCAAAGAGCCTGCACACATCAACTGACGTTAGCCAGCAATCTCTTTGACGTCGGTACTGGCGGCAATCTTCATTGCCTGCGCAAAACGCTCGATCTCTGCCGTGGTGGTGTACACCGATGGAGCTACACGTAAGCCCTTGAAATCCTCGTGTCCGATCGAGACCGTGAAGATGCGATGCTTATCGAGGAGCCATGACGAAAGCTTGCCTGGATCGGTACCCTCAATGTGCACAAGACGAAGTCCGCACTGATTCGACTCGTCGTCGATGTTGGTGAGGAACTTGATGCGCGGAAAATCACGCACCTGATCCTGCCACAACGAATGCAAGTAGCGCAGACGTGCTGCCTTTCGATCAGTGCCTAGTGCACGATTGAAGGCAATGGCTTCGCCCAAGGCATTGTGCACGGCTGCAGGATGCGTGCCGATCTCTTCGAACTTGCGAATGTTGGCATCCATCTCCTTTGGTGCAGCCATCAGTGGCCACACATCAGCGATGCGATCGCGTTGCGCGAAGAGCATACCTGTACCAATCGGACCAACGAACCACTTGTGGAGCGATGTGCCGAAGTAGTCACACTGCAGATCGTCCTGTGTAAATGGGAAGTGCGCAAATGAATGCGCGCCATCAACGATGCTGATAATGCCGCGCTTGCGGGCGAGCTCGCATACTTCGCGCACAGGGAGAATTTGTCCGGTGAGGAACACAACGTGCGAAATGTGAATCACCTTCGTGCGTGGTGTGATGGCAGCTTCGATCGCGTCGATGAAATCACGCTTACGCATCAGCGGCGTTGGGAACTTGACCTTAACAATCACCACGCCATCGCGGCGTGACCGTTGGTCCCACGCCGTGAGCATGCGCGGGTAGTCGTGCGTGGTTGTGAGCACCTCATCACCACGCTGGAGATTCAGTCCGAGCTGTACATGCTGTAGGGCCTCGCTTGCATTGCGGGTAATCGCAACTTCTTCGGGCGACACAGCATACATGCCGGCCAGACCTTCCCGGATGGACTCTACTTGGGGTTCCTGATGTCGCCACATCTCGTAGGCAGGCATCGTGTTGGCTTGTTCAGTATAGCGGCGGAACGCGTCCTGCACCGTGCGCGGTGATGGTGACACGCCACCGTTATTCAGGTTGACGATCGTACGATCGACGGCAAAGCCTTCTTGTACGGTGCGCCAGAAATCCTCATCTCGCGCGGTGTCGCCTGCGGAGACGCCGGGCAGTGCAGTCGGCAACCAATGCGTTACTGCATGAAGGGATTGAGTTCCGAACAGGGCTGTCGGTCCCGCAGCCGCAAGTGTCTGCAACAGTGTTCTGCGTGAAATCATCGTCAGCTCCTCCCCATCAGTGAACTCGACAACGCAATCGAACGTTGGATGACCGTGAACTACGGTATATTCGCAGCGAACTGTACGAAAGTAGCACGATGAAGCATACGATCTTCCACCCAATGCACACGGCCGCTGGTGCCAAAATGGTATCATTTGCAGGCTTTGAAATGCCAATCCAATACCCAACGGGGATCCTCGAGGAGCATCGGATTGTCCGCACAGGCGTCGGGGTGTTCGACGTATCACACATGGGCGAATTCGACGTACAAGGCATCGACGCTCTGGCGCTGATTCAGAAGCTCACGGTGAACGACGCATCGAAGCTCGCACCCGGCAAGGCACAGTACTCGGCTTTGACACGTCCGAATGGCGGCATTGTGGACGATTTGCTCGTGTATATGCGTGGCGAGAACCACTACATGCTTGTCGTTAACGGCGCGAATATCGACAAGGACTTGGCATGGGTGCAGCAGCACGCAGCCGAGTTCGCCAACGTGACCGTCGTGGATGAGAGTGACAGCATTCATCTCCTCGCCGTACAGGGTCCGAAGAGCATTGAAACGCTGCAGAAGCTTACCGATGCCAAATTGGACGACGTCGCATACTACAGCTTTGTTGACGGCACACTCGCCGGCGTGCCGATGATCCTGTCGCGCACCGGCTACACAGGTGAGATTGGCTTCGAGCTTTACTTCCGCGGCGATGCAGCTGTTGCCAGCACCGTTGTCAATGCCCTGTTCGACGCAGGCAAGGAGCACGGTATTGCTTGGATCGGTCTAGGCGCACGCGACACGCTACGTCTCGAGAAGGGCTACTGTCTCTACGGCAACGACATTACCGACGACACCAATCCTATCGAAGCTGGACTTGGATGGATCACGAAGCTTGCCAAGGGTGAGTTCAATGGCAGCGATGTGATCGCAAAGGTCAAGGCCGACGGTCCGACACGGAAGCTTGTTGGCTTCGTGATGCGCACCGAAAAGCTGATCCCACGCAATGGATATCCGATCGTCGCAAATGGCGCAACGGTTGGACATGTAACGAGCGGTAACACATCACCGGGACTTGGCGTGGGTATCGGACTCGGCTACGTGCCAACCGAGCTGAGCGCACCTGGCTCGATGATCGAGATCAGCGCACGCAACACAACATTCCCAGCAGAAGTCGTAAAGATCCCGTTCCTCTAAGCGCTACGGGTCGACGACTTCAATTGCAACGCGAGCGGTGCCGGAGCGGATCATGTCCAGCTCCTTGGCAGCCCCTTTCGATAGATCGATTAATCGAGTGTGCTTCCACGGTCCACGATCCGTTACGCGTACCACAACGGAACGCCCGTTCGCAAGATTCGTCACACGCACTTGCGTGTTGTATGGCAGCCATCGATGCGCACATGTGAGATCGTGCATATCGTACTTCTCGCCGCTGGATGTCTTCTTGCCGTGAAAGGCTTCGGCGTAGTACGATGCAACACCTGTGTCGCGATCTGTTCGCATTACATCTGCCGTAACGCTATCCGAAAGTGTCTGCCCCTGCTTCACGTCTGTTCGTCGATGGCGATCAGCGAGCGTAGCAACAACGGCGGCATCGATTTGTTGAACAGGTTCAACATTCGGCGTCGATACGGTGTCGGGCACAGAGTCAGCTACGGCAGCTTGTGCTGCTTCGTATTCCTTCTCGATGCGCTTTGCATCAGCAAGCGCACGTTGCGCAACGCGACGTAGTGAGTCGCTGCGCATGCGCAGGAACATTGATTCGATGCGCAGAGAGTCGCTCCGACGCCATTGCACACCCCAGATCCGTTTGACGCTATCGGCCTGACGCTGCAAGGTGGCTGCTTGGGTGCGGAGTTCGGCGACGCGTGGATCTTGTGCGTGCGCACAACAGAGCATCGTAAACAGCAACAGCAGAGCGACGATGAGTGGGCGCATCAGTTCGGCTTACAGATGTTGAGCAATCTGTCGACGACGGAGCACATCGACGAGGTCGCGTACGTCTTCGGCTTTGCCTCGATGGCAGATCATGATGGATGTATCGGTCTCGATGACAATCACATTGTCGATATCGACGAGCGAAATCAGCCGACCACTCGAACCACTCACCAAGCTGTTCGTGGTGTTGAGAGCAACAACATTGCCTTCGAGCACATTGTTGCGACCATCCTTCATCGACAGACGGTAGACTTCGTCCCACGAGCCGACGTCGCTCCAGCCGAATGCCCCCTGCACAACACCAATTGTTGTGTCCTGCTCCAGCACACCAACATCGAACGAAACCGAGCGCATCTGTCGGTAGGTATTATCGAGCATCTCATCTTCGCTATCGGTACCGATGTGGCGTGCGAATACTTGCAGCAACGGTGCATGATCTGGCAGGTATGCATCCATCGCGCGACGAAGCGCACCGATCGTACCAACCACGATTCCGCTATTCCAGACGAAGTCGCCTGCATCAAGGAATCGTTGCGCTGTTGCGGAATCGGGCTTCTCGGCAAACACATGGACCGACTTCACGACATCGGCCAGCACAGGATTATCGGTGGGGATCGTCTCACCCACCTGGATGTACCCGTATCCTGTCTCTGGACGCGACGGCATCACGCCGATCGTGATCAACCGCTCGGTTGCCACGGCAGCGGCCACCGCGTGATCGAGCGTTACATGAAACTCGCGGACATTCGAAATGATATGGTCTGATGGCACGACCACCACCACGGTATCATCACCGTGCGTGTGGTGCAGCATTGTGGCAGCAAATCCAATCGCAGGGCCCGTATTCCGTCCGAACGGCTCGCGCAGGACGTTGGCTTCTGGGATCATTGGGAGCTGGTCCAGCACATGGGGTGCCAGATCGCGTGTGGTCACGACGTGAATGTCAGCAACGTCGACAAACGGCAGCATGCGTGCCACCGTGTTCTGGATCAACGTTCCGTCGCCCAACGTATGGATGAACTGCTTTGGCTGGCGCTCTGTGGAGCGCGGCCACAGCCGCATTCCTAAGCCCCCTGCCAAGACAACCACAAGAACCTTCATATGGCGAAACTACGGAGCCCCGTATCTTCGCAGGCATTATTCTTTTGGAGAAACCCATGTTCCGTTCATGTATCGCAGCCCTTGCTTCGCTCTGCATCCTCACGCCAGCCGTTGCACAGGACGATCGTCTCGATGAGCTCTCATTTGATGAGGAGCAGCTCAAGGAAGAAGTCGTTCCGTATTTCGCCATCGGTGTTGGTCCGATCTTCAACTTTGCCCTTCCAAGCACCACAGATGTCAATGCTCGTGCTGCTGCACTTGGGTTGGGAGAGATGAAGACACCTGTGATCCAAGTTGGTGCTGAAATCTTTGCCGCCATCGGCGTGGTCCCGAATGTTCGCCTCGGCTTTTCGTGGGTCGCAGGAACGGCCACCGCCTCGAAGGATCTTACGGTCAGCGGCACAAGTGTAAAGCGCACGATGAACTACGGCATCACGTCGCGCGCGTTCCACCTCGATTATGCGATCGTGCCAATGAAGTCGCTCGCAATTCTTCCAGGTGTTGGATTGGGATGGGGCGAGCAAGCAATCGAGACCTATCAGTCGCAATCGAATCTGTCGTGGACCGACCTTACGAACGATGCAACATTTGCACCGGCACCGAACGCCTTTACGCGCGTTCAGCAGAACACCCTCTACGTGCTACCACGTGTCAATCTTGAATATGCCGTAACACCGTTCTTGAACCTCCGCGCACAGGCTGCATACACACTGCAGATCTCTGGCTCGGATTGGGTTGCGAATAACAACGCTACAGTTGCAAACGTCCCGTCTGGCATTAGCGTGAGCGGACTCAGCTTCCAGGTTGGCGTCTTGGTTGGCTTGTTCAACTAAGGACACCGTCGGGGCTCGTAGCTCAATGGTTAGAGCAGCGGACTCATAATCCGTTGGTTGCTGGTTCAAATCCGGCCGGGCCCACACATCACACCATGACACCTTCAACACATATCGCTTGTCCGAACTGCGGACACACCATTGATATCGAGGAGCTTCTTGCCCACGATATCGAGGAGCGGTTGAAGCACGAGCATGGAGAGCAGCTTGCGCGCGAGCGCGAGCGGATTGAGCAGGAGACTGCAACGCGTGTGCGATTAGAGGCAGAGGCCAAGATCAAGGCACTCGAAGCAGAGTCGGCCGAGCAACGTCGAAAAGCACAGGAGCTCACCAAGCTGCAAGTAGACTACCTCGCGCTCCAGCGCAGGATGCAGGAGCAGGCAGAGGAACTCGAGCTCAACGTCCAGAAGCGACTCCTCGCTGAGCAGCAGAGCATCGAGGAACGCGTTCGAAAAATGGAGAGCGAGCGGTTTGCGGTCGAGCGTGAGCGTGAACGCGAGCGGTACGACATGGAACGTCGCGAATTGCAGAAGCAACTCGAAGACTCCAAGAAAGCAGCCGAAGAGTTTCGTCGCAAGTCGGAACAACATTCACAGCAGCTCCAGGGCGAAGTCCAGGAGCTCGCGCTTGAAGAATTTTTGCGCAGCCGATTCCCGCATGATGAGATTTCGGAAGTGGGTAAGGGGCAGCGTGGCGCCGACTGCGTGCAGACCGTATATGATGCTGGACGCAAGTGCGGACAGATCATGTACGAGAGCAAGCGAACAAAGGCATGGGGCGGCGACTGGGTCGACAAGCTCAAGGCCGATATGCGTTCGCAAGGGGCCGACATGGGCGTCATCGTCACGGAAACAATGCCGAAGGAGCTCGAGCGCTTCGGTTCGATCAATGGCATTTGGGTATGCACGTTCGCCGAGGTACGTCCGCTGAGCGCTGTGCTGCGCGACATGTTGATTCGTGTCTCAACAGCTGCAGCGTCACAAGAGAACAAGGGCGAAAAGATGGTCATGCTCTATGACTACCTGATGAGCAACGACTTCCGCATGACCGTCGAGAATGTGATGGAGGCCTTCCTGCAGATGCGAGCCGATCTTGATCGTGAGCGCACAGCGATGGAGCGCATGTGGAAGCAACGTGAGAAACAGCTTCAACGTGTCACCACATCCATGTCGCACATGATGGGGTCTATCCAGGGCATCGCCGGTAAGGATCTGCCATCGGTGCCATCATTTGAACTTCCTGCCGCCGACGACACACCATCAGACGACTAATCACGTCGTACTGCATATGCTACGCTCCCTCGCGATCCTTGGTGCCGCACTGCTGATGGTTGGGTTCATCCAAACGGATGCACCGCCAAAGCGCACCGTGGGCAACACTGCGTTCACCTTTGGTGAGCGTCTCGACTACGATGTCCGCTATTCGTTCATCAAAGCAGGCACCGCATCATTCACCATCGCACCTGCACCTGTACGCTCGAGCGGACGTCCGTGCTACGATATTCGATTTGAGGTCGCATCGCTGAAGAGCCTCGACTATATCTATCGCGTGCGTGACAAGTACCGCACGTTGGTCGACGTCGACGGGATCTTCCCGTGGAGGTTCGATCAGATCATACGCGAAGGTGGATACAATCGCGACTTCTCAGCGGTGTTCAATCAGAACACACAGAAAGCATATACAACAGAAGGCACGTTCGACATCCCGCCCTTTGTGCACGATATTGTTTCGGCCTTCTACTTTGTGCGTGCGACCGATCTTACAAAGAAGAAGACTGGTGACGTAATCACGATGCGCAACTTCTTCGACCGAGAGTCCCACGAGCTGCTTGCTCGCATTGTTGGGCGCGAACAGGTGGAAGTAGCCGCAGGCAAGTTTCGCACGATCGTCATTGAGCCTGTGATCAAGAGCGGCGGACTCTTTAAGTTCGAGGGCAAACTCGTTCTGTGGCTCACTGACGACGATCGCAAGGTACCTGTCAAGGTGAGCACACGGATACCCATTGGCAGCATTGATGCCGAACTCACGGGATACTCTGGTCTGCGCGGTCCGCTCTCTGCGAAACTCAACTAAGGACTCCTCATGCAACGACGCACACTGTTGCGCACGGCGATTATTGCCGCGGCAAGTCTCGCGATTACACCTATCCGTGCGATCGCTACAGACGACATTGTAGCACGTTTCCAGCAGCGCTATCAAGGCCTGAAGTCGGTTCGGTGCACGTTCAATGGCAGTGCCAATCAACGCGGTACGCTTGCAGCCATCCGCGGAGGCAAGTTCCGTCTTACCACCAGCGATCGCGTCATCGTCAGCGACGGCTCATCAGTCTACAACGCGACGCCTTCGACGAAGACGGTGATTGTCAATCGATTTAATCCCAAGGCTACCGACGTGAGCATTGAGCGCGTGTTCTTCGACGTCCTCACGATCTATCGCGCCTCAGTTCAATCATCCAAGGGTGGGTCGACAACGCTGCGTCTTATACCGCCAGCTTCAACAGCGGTAGTGTATGGAGTACGAGAGTTACTCGTCGTTATTAGTACCTCATCGCTCGCGATCACGTCGATTACGGCAACGACAGACGCCGGACAGTTTACGTTTGCAATCTCGCAGCTCAAGATCAACACTGCGGTACCGGCCTCGACGTTTGCCTACACAGCCCCGCAAGGGTGGGAAGTTATCGACCTTCGGTAGACGACCACCAGAAACTCAACACATCGTACGTAAGCACGTAGAGAAACGACAACGGGCGGCTGGAGAAGATCTCCAGCCGCCCGTGTTGTATTCGACGATTGCGAAGCTTACTTCACAACAACCACTTGCTGTGATGCGACGAAGCCGCCAGCAGAGAGTGTGATGTTGTAAACACCTGCTGTGAGGTTCAGTGCTGTTGCATTGAACGAAGCACGGTGTGAACCAGCTTCCATCATACCGTTGACGAGAACACCAACTTCACGACCCATGAGGTCTGTGAGGACGATGCGGACGTTCTGAGCTGTTGGAACTGTGTATGCAAACGATGCTGCTTCGAACGTTGGGTTCGGAGTTGCGATCGAGAGAACAAAGCCTGCAGCAACAACGTCGCCAGTTACGCCGTTTGTGATCGAAGCAACTGCCTTGCGCGATGTCTTCTCGCCGCAGCTGTTTGTCACAACGCAGTAGTACTCACCAGCGTCGCTCATCTTTGCCTTGTCAACTGAGTATGTAGCCGATGTAGCACCGACGATCTCAGTGTTGTTGTGGAACCACTGGTAGCTGATCACGTCAGAAGCTGTTGCTTCTACTGTGAATGTCAGCTTCTCGTTGTCGTTGATTGCAACGTCTGTTGGTTCCTTTGTGATGCTTACTTCTGTGTTCACCACAACATCAACTTGAACCGAGCGTGAGCTACCGCAAGCGTTTGTAGCAACAACTGAGTACGAGCCAGCATCTTCTGTTGAAGCAGTTGCCTTGTCGTATGTAGCCGCTGTTGCTGTTGGGATTGCAGTTGTACCCTTGAACCACTGGTACGTTACGTTGTCGCCTGTTGCTTGTGTCGTGAGGGCAAGTGGCTTGCCAACGCAGACAGTAACATTCTCAGGCTGTGTCGCGATTTGCGGAGCAACACCAACAACAACGTTTACTGGTGTTGATGTGAACGAGAAGCCTGTTCCTTGGTACGATACAACGCATGTGTATGTGCCATTGAGTGCTGGTGTCGCGTTTGCGAACGTAGCAATCTTCGTTGTCGCGCCAGCAACCTTCTCACCATTACGCATCCACTGATACGATGTCGCACCACCAGGAAGTGTTGATGGGAATGCTGCACAGTCGAGCATCAGTGTACCACCCGAGCAAACTGCTGGAGTTGAGTTCGATGCAACGACAAGTGGGATGAACAGACGAGCTGTCTTCGATACAGTTGTACCGCAATAGCCCGTGACTTCGCAAACGTATGTGTCTGCTGTGTCAACTGCTGAAACATTGCGGATTGTGAGAATTGAAGAGTTCGAGCCTGTGATGTTTCCGTTATCAACAACGTTTGTGTCGTTGTACGATACCGTTGTTGGGTTCCAGAAGCGCTTCTTCCACTGGTATGATGGGAGGAAGTTATCTGGAGCGCCGACTGCTTCAACTGCGACTTCGAGGTTTGCTGTGCCGCCAAGAGCAACTGCTTGCGATGTTGGCTGAACAGTTACGCTCGTTGGACGGACAACGATGATCGTTGCGCCTTCTGATGTCGACTGGATGAAGTTCGTTCCATCGTTCGCACGGACAACACATGTGTACACGCCAGCAGCGTTGTAACCTGTGTTGCTGAGAACAAGGATGTTACCTGTTTGACCTGTAAGCTGCTTGCCGTCCTTGAACCACTGATACGTTGTTGTGGCACCGACTGTGACGTCTGCGATACAGATCAGTGTGTCTGTTCCACCAAGACATACATATGAGCTTTGTGGATTTGTGACCAAGCGGATAGTTGGCTTGATTTCGTCAGCGCCCATGTATGGCTTTGTACGTGTCTCACCGTCGATGTCACGTGGAACCGTTGGGAGCGTTGTCGATGTGCCCCACAGTTGTGGCTGGATCGAGAGGAGACGAAGGTCTGTACCTCCGACGAAGTTGACAGCAACCGACGATGAGTTCTGATCGCGACCAGAACCTGCGCGCCATGATGACAGCGGGTTCGAGCCAGCAACGCGTGGAACTGCAGTACCACCCCAGTTAACAAGTGTTGAACCAGTTACCATGTGGTTATTGAAGTCGCATGTACCGAGTGGGTTCGGCGTTGCACCTGTGAACCACATTGCAAAGCCTGATGCTGTGCCTGTTCCAAAGTTGTGGAACACGTTGTTGATCAGGTTGATTGTGCCACCATTGCTTGGGAAGTAACCTGCAGTGCTTACGCCTGCGTTACCTGTTACGTTGACCGTGTTATGGATCAGCGTGTTGCTTGGTGTAAGGTTGTCAACCCAGATGCCGATTGCTTGCGTTGAACCTGCAACCGAAACCATGTTGTTGCTGAGGCTCAAGCCTGTGCTTGTCTGGCAAACAATACCGTTCGAGATGCCAGATGTGCGGATCTGGTTAATACGATTGCCACGGATCACAGCATTGTTCGATGCTGAAACCGAAATACCTGTTGCGCTCGTTGAACAGTCACAGTCTGTGATCGTGTTGCTCTGAATCAATGCGCTTGGGCTTGCCGAGACTACAATACCGTTGCGGTTATTCGTTAGCGTGTTTTCTGCGATCGTAGCAGCTGCCGAGCTCACGAAGAGTGCGCGGCGGAACTGGCTGAATGTCGACTGCGATACCTGGATGCTTTCACCAGCAAGCTCAACACCCGAGCCGCCTGAAAGAATGCTTGCGAAGTTCGGAACGCCTTCAAACGAGCAACCGATATAGCGGTTGTTTGCACCAAGTGCGTCACCAACTACAGCCATATCTGCTGAAGAGCCGTTAGCGACCTTCACACTCAGATTGACAATCTCAATGCTCGATGCTGGTGCGTGACCGACAACACTTGTGAAGTCAGCGCTACCAAGCACTGCAACAGCAGGAACAACAGTGTTCGTGAGAACAACCTCGTTACCAGCAGCGCGTGTCAGTTGAACACGACCGGCTGTTGCATTGATGGCTGGGACCCAGATTTGCTCGTTGAATGTGCCAGCGTATACCGATACCTGAACATTTCCGTTGATACCCGACACTGCGAGGTGACGGAACATCGTGCGGAAATCAGGGAATGAGTTTGGATTGCCATTCTGTGCAACCGAGAGGTTACCTGCAACACGCGGAGCGAGGAACACTGTTAGCGCGTCGTTGCTAGGGTTCACGTCAGCAACACCGTTTGGTGTCGATGTCGAGAACGTGACTGTGTTGAAGCTGAACGCAGCGAATGAGCGGTTACCAAGTGTAACTGTTGCTTCGGCACCAGGAGCCAGTGCTGGCTGTGGGTAGTAACGAACTGGCGTTTGAGCAACGCCGTTGATCGACCAATTGATCGTGACCGAGTCAAGGTTGTTCGTACCGAAGTTGCGAACGCGTACTTGCATCGTCTGTGATGTGTTTGCATCGAAGTTGCCAGCAGGCGAAACAAGGCTGAGGACGTCAGCGTCGTTATTCAGGGCTGGAGCTTGACGGTGCCAGAAAGCGACCGTTGTTCCCGATGCAGGGACGAAACCACGCGAAATGATCGATGTCTGTGGTGTTGCGTGCCATGAAGCTGTCGACCATGTGTTCGCATAGAAGTCAGCGCGTGGCGACCAAGCTGTACCATTCGCACCAAGACCAACTTGGAGGAGGAGGTGGTGGTTGACTGTCATTGGACCGTAGACAACTTCCATGCGGCTGCCGTTAGCAGTTGCATTGTTTTCCCAGATGCGAATCTGGAAGTTGTAGTTGTCACGAGCAATGTTGTCTGCATAGCGACGTGTCGCGTTGCGCCATTGCATCGTAGCAATACGGTTTGGTGCTGTACCCGTAACGAGAACCGTTACATCACCGCCTGTGCCTGCGGCAAGCTGCGTACCCGTTGCCGACAGAATGCCAGCAGCCGTTGTAGTAGCTGTCAGTGGGCTAGCAGTAACACCTGCTGAACCACCGAACGAAACCCAACCGCTTGGGTTGACAACGACGTCCGTGTACAACACGCCGCCGTAGTTGACTTGAAATGGCAGCGTAACTGTTGTTTCACCGAGTGAGAACCACGATGGGCTCGCCGATGAATAGAGAACAGTACCGCCATTGATCTCTGTATACGTACCTGCGACAACACCAACCGTACGGCTGGCTGGATTTGCCTGCACCGAGGAAACCCCGATCAGTACAAACGCCGCAAGCAACGCAACAAACGATGTAACGTTGCGAAGCATAGCTCCTCCACTTGTGATATGAGAATGTCGATTTGTTTCGTTCATGTAAAAAGAGTGCGGACGCACTTCGCCCACAGAGTTATCAGAAGGATAAAAATAGCCAACCCCGCAGTTTCACACAACCTTACGGCCACGTGAATGCCATGGAGACTATTCGAGCGAAGGGTTCCCGGACTGAACGGCACGCGACGCCAGCGAGAAACCTTTTCCCGTTAGGCTACGGAAGCAACAATCGCACCAAGTTTTTACTTGAGATACTGCGAAAGCGTATCTCGTTGCCATTCAACAAGTTGCATCGATTTAGCGACGCCTGACACAATAGCCCGAAGTCGTGGCTGTTCACACAATCCGCTCAAAACAGACTGAGCAACCCCTGCCAAGCGGGTATTAGTGCTCAACACAGCGAGAAGCATGTTTTCAGCAGCCAACGGGGTGAGTGTACCCACACGCCGGAGTGCTTGCATGGCGTTCTGGCGGGTGATGAACTCCCAGCCCGGACCGCAGAGGTCGGCAAGCTCCTTGACAGCTCCGGCCTCTTCGGACCAGGTAGCCTCGAGCTCAAGCCGCGCAATGCGAACCCGTTCGTGTGGTCCGCGAACACCTTTGACAGCCGCGAGAATGCTCTTATCTGATGGATATGACGTAGCCAACTTTGTAAGCGCCGATTGAATAATGGCATACGATGTATCGCGAAGCATCCCAGCACCCGTTTCGCGCAGCTGCTGCGGAATCGTTGTAAGTCAGCCGAGTGTAGCCGCCCGAACTTCATCCGCCTTGTCGGTGAGTCCGCGCTTAACCAAGTCCCACGCCTCAGGGATCCCCTTTTGCGCAAGATCGATTGCCTGCAGCGCTGCCTCCGAACGCAGGGCATGGAAGGATTCGCGATTCATCACCGACGCGAGCATGGCACGACGTTCCTGCGAACGCGCCGTGTCGCCACGAAATGTCTCAAGCGCGTCGTATCGGTCGATCATGAGCGGTGCATACTGAAGCTGAGCCATGCGGGCATCCCATGAACGATCGAAACTGATGCGCTTGAGGATGTTCGAGCCTGGATCGAAGAGCACAAACGAAGGCGTCTTGTTTCCCGGATTCGGGACCTCGACAAGCATGCGCTGCTGATTAACCATCACCCGCACCGAGTCCTTGGTGCGATCAGTGTAGTGGACTTCGATCACAACCGGCATTGTGAACACACCGGTGAGGTCGTCCATCTGATGAATCTGCTCGATGTCGACGAGTGTCGATGTGCCAACGCCCTTCTCGGTTGGCACGGCTCCAAGTCGCGTCGATACGCGATAGTGTGGCTCGCCACCCTTATACAACCACTGATCAAAGAACCACTTTGGTGAGAGACCAAGGGTGTCTTGGAATGCTTTGTAGAGGTCGTTGGTCTCGACCACTGTATATGGGTGCTTGCGGAGATAATGCTGAATAACACGTCGTACCGATTGCTCACCAAAGGTGTAGCGCATCATGTCGATCACGCTGGCCCCCTTGGGATACACACGCGCCGTGCCACTGCTTGGGTGGACAATAGGAAGACGATCCTTCTCGCCAGCTGCGAGTGCCGTGCGGTGCATGCCGCGACGACTCCACTGGTAGGCGTCCTCACCAACTGTTTCCCGCGTGAAGAGGTGCGGATAGAATGTTGCGAAGCTCTCCTGCAACCAAATGGACTTGCCGCTGCGACCCGTGATGTAATCGCCAAACCACTGGTGCGTGAGCTCATGAACGTTAACACCTACGTAGGAGCGATCAAGCCACCCGCGCTCGTCGGTATGGAAGAAGTCACCAAAGATTGTCGCCGTGGTGTTTTCCATGGCGCCAAAGATGTAATCAGCCACTGGAACCTGACTGTACGACTCCCACGGGTATGGAATTCCAATTTCGCGTTCCAGGAAGTCCATTGCCTCAACACTCATGCGATACGTCGGCTCGATCCGCTCCGGATACTCAGGATATGAGTAGAGTCGCAATGGAACGCCCGATGCCGAGCGACGATCGGTGATGCTGTATGTACCAATCGCAAGCATCAACAAGTACGATGCGTGCGGCTTCGTCATGGTGTAATACCATGTCTTTGTACCATCACTATTCGACGTCACTTTGTAGCGCGTGCCATTCGATAGCACGGCATACGTTGAGTCGAATGTTGTGATCGTCTCGGTGATCATCTTATCGTTCATCTCATCGTACATCGGAATCCAATGACGATTGTCGATGGCCTGCCCCTGCGTCCAGATCTGACGGCGCATCCGCTTCGATGGATCGTTCCAGCCGATGAAGTAGATACCCTTGCGCGGCGTGGCCTCGTAGGTGAAGACAATCGAATCCTGCTGATCCCAACGCAGACGTGGCTCGCAGTACACGATCACGCTTGTGTCCGTCGATCGCGTCCGAACTGGACGTCCACCCAGCATTGCTTGTTTAATGGTGATCTTGATCGCATCGAACTCAATCGAGTCCACCTGCTCTCGGAGCGCACGAAATACATGCGTTACGGTGCCCTTGACGAGCGCCTTCTCGGGCTCAAAGCGCACATTCAACGTCATGCGCAGAATATCCACGGGATGCTCCCGCGGCTCACTGCCGGGAACGTCGACGTAGGTCGAGGTATGAACAACAGGTGCTTGTGCCTGTGCTGCAAGGGGCATCACAAGCGCGAGAAGGAGAAGGAGTAAACGCATGCGGCAAAGATAGTGCGAGCATTTCCTAGTTTGCCACCATGTATGAACTCGCATTGGTCATGATTGGTGGCGCCGTTGGCAGCGCTCTTCGCTATGGCGTGAGTCATCTCGTTGCGCCAGTGCAGGGCACGTTCCCGTGGTCGACCTTTATTGTGAACCTCGTGGGCTCGTTTGTCTTGGGCGTGCTTATCGGTACATCACTTGTGTCAACTGCGGTTTCTCGACCACTCCTGTTGCTTCTCGGTACGGGTCTGTGCGGTGGCTTCACAACGTATTCAGCGTTTGCCGTCGAAACGGCACTCCTCGCTCAAGAAGGACACATCCCAACTGCAGCAACGTACGTGATCGCGACACTCCTGTGCTGCGCGGTGGCCGCCTTCGCTGGTATTCTCACACCCCGTCTGTTTTCGCACTAATTGCCGCTCGTGATTCGTCAATGGAAATCCACACATTCCAGGCACTAACCTATGCTGCGCGTTGTTCTTGCTATGCTTCTTTCCCTGTGTGGACTGACATCAACGTCCTGCACTGCCGGCGAAGAACGCACCCCTGCACCATTATCACGAACTCAAGGATCCACAATGCATTCAACTGCTGACCGCGATACTGCCACACTTGCCGGAGGATGTTTCTGGTGCGTCGAGGCCGTATTCCAACTCGTCGATGGCGTCGAGAAGGTTGAAAGTGGCTACTGCAATGGAGAGACGCAGAACCCGACGTATAAGGAGGTGTGTTCTGGTACAACCGGACATGCCGAGGCATGTCGAATTACCTTCAATCCATCGGTGGTGTCGTACGAAGAGCTGCTTCAGATTTTCTTCGCGTCGCACGATCCCACAACATTGAATCGACAAGGCAACGACGTCGGCACACAGTATCGAAGCGCGATCTTCACACACTCCGATGCACAAGCCGAGACTGCGCGAGCATACATTACACAGCTCAACGCATCGAAGACGTGGTCGTCGCCAATCGTCACCGAAGTCACACCTGCTGCAACGTTCTACGTGGCTGAAGACTACCACCAGAACTACTACAACCAGAACGGCAGTCAACCATACTGTGCGTTTGTGGTGCGACCAAAGGTTGAGAAGTTCAAGAAGATGTTCAACGACAAAATGCGCGCTGGCGATAAGTGACGCAACGCATCGTCGATATCGGCGGCATGCACTGTGCTGCATGTGTGCAGCGCGTGGAAGATGTACTGCTGACCGTGCCGGGCGTAACCTCGGCGTCGGTTAACCTCGTTACCAATCGCGCAATGGTCGAAGCACCTGAGCAGGTTACCGACGATGCACTGCGTGCAGCCGTAACATCTGCCGGGTACACGGCAACGTCGATTCGCGCAACAACGGCACCAACAAATCCGCACGAGCTGGCCGATCGTCTGCAAGCGATCTCACGCGGATATCAGCGCGACCTCGTTCTGGCTGCCCCCTTCGCTGCCATTATCCTTGTTGTTTCGATGTGGGCAATGTTCGAACACCATGCACCATCATGGCTCAACGTTGCACTGCTCGTGCTGTCGACGCCAGTCATGATTGCCGGACGGAGTCTGTATCGCGGTGCATGGAATGCTACGAGCAATCGCACGGCGACAATGGACACGCTCGTAACACTTGGAACAGGCACCGCATACATCACAAGCGTTGTTGCAACACTTGCCCCTTCCCTTCTCCCGTCGATCTCGCATCCTGGTGCATACTTCGATTCTGCATCAACGATCATCGCCCTTGTCCTCCTGGGTAAGTGGCTTGAATCACGCGCAAAGCGTCGCACAGCTGAAGCACTGACTGCACTGCTCGAACTGCATCCATCAACGGTGATGGTGCGCCGAAATGGCGCAGACGTTGAGGTGCCGGCAGATGACGTCGCTGTTGCTGATACTGTGATCGTTCGACCAGGCGAACGCGTTGCCGTCGATGGCACAGTGATCACCGGCACAACGAGTATCGACGAATCCATGCTGACCGGCGAAAGCATGCCTGTCGCAAAAACAGTGGGCGACCGTGTGATCGGTGGCACACTCAACACCACAGGTATGCTGATTGTGCAGGCTACGGCAGTAGGGTCCGACACCGTACTCGCCGGCATCATTCGCGCGGTTGAACAGACACAAGCATCGAAAGCACCACTGCAACGCATGGCCGATGCCATCAGCGCAGTCTTCGTGCCGATCGTTGTTCTACTCGCTGCATTGACGTTTGCCACATGGATGATTTTCGGTGGTGAACATGCCACATCAGTTGCGCTTACATCAACAATTGCCGTGCTCATCATCGCATGTCCGTGCGCTCTTGGCTTGGCAACACCTGCTGCCATCATCGTTGGTAGCGGTCGTGCTGCACGACGTGGCGTGCTGTTTGCAAATGCAGAAGCCCTTGAACGTCTGCGCGACGTCACTACAATCATCGTCGATAAAACCGGAACGCTCACCTCCGGCACACCACGTGTGCACGATGCAGTACGCGTCGCCATCGAGGAGCAGGCACTCGCCTCGCTCGTGCTTGCTGCAGAACGTGGTTCCGAACACCCCCTTGCCA
>VFQT010001043.1_pt1 | contig 36183 bp, 27 predicted proteins | sample 3512381 | NCBI WGS metagenome assembly VFQT01 (sample SAMN10412376, study PRJNA504923) | tailings metagenome | isolation source: Relicate 2 Philex TSF3 active mining site | place: Philippines: Tuba, Benguet | collected 2017-08-29 | reverse complement strand
AGGATACGCCGGCGTGATACAGCACTACCGGCACCACCGCGACCGCACGCAGGCCCGAGACGCCGCTCCGCCTGCCCTCGCACTTCGTGAACCAAGCGTTCGACGATGTAGCGGGGCGGCTTCCTCAAGCCGCGGCGGATCTTGTCGATGAGTTCGGCGCTCATTGACGCAAGGTCCCGGTTACAGGGCCGGAGCGGACCGACGCCCCCAAGAGGCCCGTCAACGCGTCCTTGATCATCGGCTCGATCAAGCGATTGCCCTCCATATCGATGTGATTGTCATCGAAATAGAGGCGCTTTCCGTTATGCGTCACAGCGCACGCCTGAGCGTCACACATCACCTTGTGCGGATAGACGACCACGACACCCTCGATCCGCTCCATCTGCGCGAGCACCGCTAAAACGGTCTTCTGCCGCTCCAGAAAACGTTCCAGAGATGGACCGGATGGCATGGGCTGGCCGAACCGCGCCGCAGTCGCCAACCTCTGCGGAGCCGGCCAGTCCAGTTCTGGAAACGGTCCGACGATCAGCACCTTCTTACCCATGACCCGCATGGTGCGCACCGTTCGCAGGAGACTGCGCGCGAAAACTTCCCGGTTTCCGGCCGCGTTCGTGCTCGAGGTTCCGTCGTCCGAGAGCGCCTTGAAAATATGCGTCGCTGTCGTGAGGACCCCTTCGGTGTAATTGGCCCAGAGCCCTCCCAAGACGACGATCTCGGCCGGATCCGAGTGCAAGCGCTTCGCCACCGCGTCGTTGAAAGCGCTGCAACCCAACCGATCACCTGCCCACGAGGCCCCCAGCAACGGCGGGCAGGCCCCTTTCGCGGCATACCACGTCGCGACGCCCAGCTTCTCTCCGATCGTGTGCATGTTGATCGCGACACGTGACGCGTGTGAATCACCCCAAATCACCATCCTCGCGGCTGCATCGCGCGCTCCGATCGCGCACAGGCGACCGGCCGCGACGTCATCGGCGGTGCGACTGAAGCACGCCGAGGGGACCGGCACGAACTCGTTCTCGAGGAACGCCAGCGCCTCCGGCTTCAACCGTTGAGGCAAGCCGCCGCTCGCGATCAAGATCGCACCGGCCGCACAAATTGCGGCAAAACCCGCCGCCGAAAATCCAACCAACGCCGGCACGCTCACACTACTGCGCGCACCCCGGAATGGGCGCTCGACGTAGCGCCAGGACAACGTTGCCAGAATGACGCCGAGCGCGACGAGACCCCAGGTTTCGACCACACCTAATTTCTGGAATGCGACATTGTGGGCGAGCGCCAGAAGCGGCCAGTGCCAGAGATAGAGGGAATAGGAGATAAGCCCGATATAGACCATCGGTCGTATCGCGAGCAACCGGTTCCCAATTCCACCTCCCGCAAGGCTGACGATCACCACCAGCCCCGCCCCCACGGTCGGAAAGGCAGCTGCCCACCCGGGAAATGCCGTCGCATGCGTGATCAGCGTCAATGACCCGGCAAGCATGGCCAGGGCGATGCAGGACAAAAGATCGCGCACCACCTTCGATAGCCGCGGCACCGGTGACAACGCAATCAAACTTCCGATGAGCAATTCCCAGGCTCGCGTTGGACCGAGATAGAAACTGGCCGTAGGGGCGATACTGCTTCCGACGACACAAAGCACGAACGAAAGCAGAGCCGCAATGGCGAGGAAAGCGATCGTCACCCCGCGCCCGAACCGCCAAATTGCCCAAAGCACAGGAGGCAAGAAGATGTAGAACTGCTCTTCCACTGCCAGCGACCAGGTATGCAGAAGTGGCTTCAATTCCGCGGCCGTATCGAAATAATTCGAGGTCAGCCAGAAGTGAAAATTCGAACCGAACGCCAGCGTCGACAAGAGGCTCTTCGCATATGACATCAGGTCCGGCGGCGTCAGCAGATAGGCCGCCAGGACCGACGTCATCGTCAGCATTGCGAACAGCGCTGGCAGGATGCGCCGTGCGCGCCGCTCGTAGAACTTCAGCAGTGAGTATCGTCCGGAGTCGAGATCCGCCGCCAGCTGCCGCGTGATGAAGAACCCCGAAAGCACAAAGAAAATATCGACACCGACGAAGCCCCCGGGAATCCAGGATACGCCGGCGTGATACAGCACTACCGGCACCACCGCGACCGCACGCAGGCCATCCAAATCAGCAAAGTAACGATGGGCGTCGCGCGGATCTGCCGCCGTCTCTGCAATCATATCCCGCCTGCCTGCATCGTGGCGCTAACCGGAGCAACGTGCACTTCGCTCACGCTTTCGCCCCCTCGATCCAATAGTCGTACCAGGCAGTCAGGTTGTAGAGCGTCCAGATGAACAAGCTCGTATCGCGACGTCCTGTTCTGTGGTCGCGGATCAAATTCGCTATGAACTCGCGATCCAACCAGCCACGGTCGAGGAGCCGCGACGCCATGATTTCCGACAAGACCTGCTTTCCGAAATCTCCCCGCATCCACTGCGACATGGGCGCGGCAAATCCCATTTTCTTGCGATAGATGATTTCGTGGGGAATGATCCCTTCCACCGCTTTCTTGAGAAGATACTTCGCGACATTGCCGTGCACCTTGTCGTCCATGGGAATATCCATCGTGTAATCCACGAGGTGATGATCGAGAAACGGGACGCGTGCTTCGATGGACACCGACATTGCCACCTTGTCCACGCGCATGAGAAGCAACTCAGGCAATCGGAGCTTGAACTCGTTGTAGATCATGCGCGTCAGCACATCCTGACCGGGATGACTGCCATCGATCGTCTCGTTGAACGATTTGATGATATTGAAGGTATCGGGTTTCAGATAACTGGCTGGCATCATACCCGATGCGATCAGCGCCTCCGGGACGCTGGTGCCCAGCTTGGATACTTCGACCATTTTCGCCTTCACCGATTCCGGGAAAACGGTCGCGCCGCTCCAGAAATGTTCACGGTTGCGGCTGGCTCGGTCGACGATGTCGGCATACATGGCCAACCCCGGCTTTACGCTGGCCGCTGCCCCGATAGCGCCGGCCGCCATCTTCTGCATCGGCGTCGGGACGTATCTGCGGAACGGCTGCCAGTACTTCTTGTAGAGATCGAGATAGCCCATGTAGCTGGCGTAGCCGCAGAACTGCTCGTCCGAGCCTTCCCCCACCTGGACGACGGTCACGCCCGAATCTTTCGCGAGCTTCGAGACGAAATAGAGCGGGATACAGACCCAATCGGCTATCGGCTCGTCCTGATGATGGATGAGATCGCCGAGATAACCACGCATGTCGCTCTCGTCGATCAAGACTTCGTGGTGGTTGGTCTTGAATGTCTTGGCGACGAGCGTCGCCTCGGCGAGCTCGTTGAGATGTTGGTGATCCTTGAAGCCGACCGTGAACGTGTCGACGGGGCGATCCATGTAGCGCGCCATCAACGCCACGTTCGTCGAGCTGTCGATGCCACCGGACAGAAACACGCCGAATGGCACGTCCGACATCATGCGCTTCTCGACCGCATTCGTCAGATGCTTGCGGATCCCCTCCACATAATAGTCCTCGCGCGCCGCCCACGGCTTCTTGGCGACCTCGGCAACGGGAAGTCCCTTTCCCGGCAGCGCATCCCAATAGCGGCGCGAGGAAAAGTCGCCAGCCTTGTTCACCTCGATGACATGCCCGGCGGGAAGCTTGAACACCCCCTTGAACATCGTCATCGGCGCCGGCGTCGTCAGGAACGACAGGTAGTGATACATCGCCACCGGATCGACATCGCGTTTGACTGCGGGATGCGCGACGATAGCTTTGATCTCGGACGCGAACAGAATGGCGCCGTTCTGCAGCGAGAAATAGAGCGGCTTCACGCCGACACGGTCGCGGAAGAGGAAGAGCGTCTCCTTTCGCACATCCCACAGGCCGACGGCATAGTCGCCCTCAATGCGCTCGAGCAGACCGTCGATGCCCCACTCCTCGTAGCCGTGCACGAGAATCTCGGTGTCGGAGTGATCGGTGCGGAACGTGTGCCCGGCGGCGACCAGCTCTCGGCGCAGACCGACGTGATTATAGATCTCGCCGTTGTACGTCACCCAGACCGTGTGATCCTCGTTGGGCATCGGCTGAGATGCCGAGGTCGAAAGATCGATGATCGACAGACGGCGATGTCCCAGTCCCACGCGACGGTCCTGGGAGATCCAGTTATCGCCGCCATCCGGACCGCGATGTATCATCGTGTCGCGCATGCGCGTGAGCACCGCCTCGTCGACGCGCAATGCCTCACCGTAGCAAAAGAGCCCCGCGATCCCGCACATACCGCTTCATCCCCCCGGATGTTGGCTGGTGACCTCTATTCGGCCGCATTACTGCGCACCGCGCCAGGCACGCTCGCCATGATCCCGTCCCCACCGATCTGCCGTTCGACCTCGAACGCGATCTCGGTTGCCTGAATCTGCTCGGCCAGCGAAATCGGCCATGCCTTGCGACGCAACAACGTATCGGCAAGCGCCTTCAATTCCTCGAGCTGGCCCTTCTTGGGCGCATTCGCCGTCCATCCCTTGTCCCGGCCGCCGTGCACCTCGACGCTTTTGTAATCGTCGAGAAAGACGATCTTGCCGTCCGCGAATACTTCCATGCGCTCCTTCGGGTACGCCTTGGCGCCGAGCGCTGTGTACGTGAGCGTGCACACGGAGCCGTCCGCATACTTGATCGTCGCCACGAAATTATCGTTCCGGCGCCACTGACCAGCCTTCGGATCGATCGAAGCCGCTTGCACGGATTCGACAGCCGCCCCCCGGCACAGCGCATTGAACAGGTCGTAGATGTGGCAGGCTTCGCCCAGATTTCGGCCGCCGCCTTCCGGGCCGTGCACCCAATGGTTCGGCGGAATGAAACCGGCATTCATGCGGTAGTTGACGATCAGCGGCGTGGTGCGCTCCGCGAGGGCCTGATAAACGTGCTCCACCCCCGGCGCAAAGCGCCGATTGAACCCCGTCATCAGCGTGGGACCTGATGGGTTCTCGGCGTAGAACGCCTTGATCTCCGCGAGTTCGGCCGGCGACAAAGTCAGCGGCTTCTCGACGAAAACATGCTTGCCCGCCCGCAGCGCCTTGAGCACGCCGCTCCCATGCAGATCGTGCCGCGTGGTGATCAACACCAGATCGATGTCGGAATCCCCGAGGATCTCGTCCATGTCGGTCGTGCAGTATGCAGCCTGCGCTTGCGTCGCGACCGCCTTTGCATTCGCCCCCGTTCGGCTCATCACGGCGCGCAACTCGTAGTCGTTGCGCAGAATGACCATGTTCGGGAGATGCACGCCCTGCGCGAAGCTCGACGCGCCGATCAGTCCCACGCGGACCTTCCCGCTGCGCGCAGGCCCACCCGCAAGTCCGACTTTGAACTCCGAGAGAGCTTCCGCCCGCTGCGGATAGGACAGAAGCACCATCAGCGGTTTCCGGCCCTCCGCCTTCAATGCCTCGTAGGCATCGGCTGCGCGATCGATCTCGAAAGGCTTCTCGAAGAATCCATCCAGCCTCAACCGGCCGGAGGCCAGCAGATGGATGTAGGATTGCATGTTGCGGTTCTCGGTCCACCGCACATAGGGCAAGGGATAGTCCTGCCCGTCCTCTTCATAGACCGGATCGTAGCGGCCCGGCCCGTAAGAGCACGAAATCAGGAAATCCAACTCCTTCTGGTACATGTCGCTACGTTTCAGATCGAGGCCGACGTCGCCGACGAGGACCACACGGCCCTTCTTGCGGCACGCCCTCATCGCCTCGCTGATCACGTCGCTACTCGCGCTCGCAGCCGTCACGATCGCGCCATCCGCGCCAAGTCCGTCCGTCACGGCGAGCACGCGATCGATATAGGAGTCCGACGCGGGATTGACCCCGAGCTCCATCCCGAACCGTGTGGCGAACTCGATCCTTGATGGGTCGAGATCGACGCCGATGACGCGGCACCCGCTCGCGGTGAGCATCTGTGCCGTGAGCTGGCCCAGGATGCCGAGGCCGACCACAACGAACGTTTCGCCGAGGGTGGGTTGCGCACGCCGCACGCCCTGCATCGCGATCGCACCGAGTGTGACGGTGGAGCCCTGTTCCGTCGAAACCTCGGGTGGCAGTTTCACAGCGAGATTCACGGGAACGTCGATGACTTCGGCATGGTTCGCGATGCCGGCTCCCGCGCAGGCCACACGGTCGCCGACGGCAAACCCTTCCACGCTTTCGCCGATGGCGATGACGACGCCGGCCGCCGAATACCCCGTCGCCGAGCCGGCCGCCAGCTTGCCGGAGACGCGATCTAGCGTTCGTTTGATACCTTGATCGCGCATCATCTCGACGACACGCTTAACGTTCTCGGGCTGCTTCAAGGCCCGCTGGTAGAGTGGCAATCCGGACATGCGTACTCCCGCCATTTCCGTACCCACGGAAATGCAAGAATGCGCAACCTGCACAAGGATGTTCTTGGGCGAGACCATCGGCGTGGGCACTTGCGAAACGTTCGCCACGCCCTTGCTGATTAGAACCTGCTTCATATCGCTGCGTGTCCGACAAAAATAGGGATTTCGCCGCTGGCATCCCACAACAGCGTTGTTCTTTTGCCGCATACGGATGTGCTGTCAAGCACGGTAGTCCGTGCTCGGCATGAGATCGCGGACCGGACCTTGATGCGTGCCTGAATTGCCGACACTTTATGCCATTGACACGAGCAGGGTTGGCTCGCATTGGCGAAAATCGCACGCTGTCCGTAAACCGCTCAAACGATGACAAGACACGAGATGCACACGTCTTTTGCGATACATGCCACGCCTGGAGCATCAATCCGGAATGCTTCTTTCAGGCCACTGTCCAGTCGTTTCCTCCGCACCGTGTCTAATTGCCGCTGAAGCCGTTTCGATCGCAATGGGCAAGCCCCCTGGTGTGGAAAACTGCCGCTCTTGAGACTGGGGGAAGCCGGGAATCGCGCTGTGCCACCTCGCCGTGCGCATATTCGAGATCAGGCCATGCCCAGAACAGGGTGAGGCGCTCGATGCGGGAGACTGCCCGGGGCCCCCCTTTCTTTCTCGTTTGGCTAGCTTGCACCTCGCGCTATCACAGGCCTCCCACAGACGAAAACGGTCGCGCGGTCCCGCCCATTGCGGCTCACCATCGCCATCCCACCGATCTCTCGCCCAACTGCGTTCCGGCCTTCGCTCAAGCCAGGCGTCTTGTGATGGAATTCCGCACGAAGGTCGCCCTCCTCCCTGCCGACGCCTCTTTGGCGAACAACGCCGCTCAGATCGGCGTCACCGTCCACAAGGCCGGAATCCGCGATAGCGATGCAGCGACCGAAATCCCGCCCTTCGCCAGAGATCACCAATCGGATCTGGTCATGCGCGCCACACGAACGTAGCCACGCTTTCCGTGAGAACCGACGGCCGGCCCATCGTCGCGATGACTGCCGGCGCGCTCAGCCTGTGCCGCGTCCTGATGCCGGCCGCACGACGGCCCTCCCCAGATGCAGCGCTCGCGCGACGGCATCGGATCTTGGGGCCGCTCGGCCCTGCATTTCATGCGCTCTACATCAGCTACGCGCCGCCGCGTCTCAAGCAGTCGCCCGACCGGATCGTGACGCGGCGCGCCGGGCAGAGACCAGTCGGCCCGACGATCCTCGATGCGGTTCGTCTGGATCACTGTACCGGCGAGAACGGCGCCGCAAGCATGATCTTGGAGTCCTGTCTCAGTGTGGGAACCGGCGGCGGCGGTGGCCACACTCCCGTCTCCTGCATCCGCTTGCGCACGGCCATGCGTTCATCGAGGCTCTTGTAAGCCCAGATGTGAACCCATTGGTTGAGCCCGCCGATGTCGGACGTATAGACGCCTATCAAGGGTGACAACTCCAGCCGCGGCGCCAAGTGCTTCTCCCATTTCGCCGTCATCTCGGGAATGCCGCCAGCCCGCAGGACATAGGAGCGCATCTCGAAATACGGCCCGTGGTTGGACGGTTCGAGCATCGGCGAGAACGGCAACGGCTCCAGAATCTCCGACTTCATGTCGGCGATGAATTCCATGGTCTTCGGTGGCCAGATACCCGCCTTCACCACTTCGGCGCGGATGCGGGCGCGCTCGTTCGTGTCCTTGTACGACCAGACATGGATGACCTGGTTCAGCGGCCCGATCTCCGTGTACCAGAACGCGGCGAGCGGCGAGTATTCGAGCCGTTTGGGCAAGGCCTCGCCGAACCGGTTCAGGAACTCCGGCAACGTCCGCACATGCAGAGTGTAAGTGCGAAACTCATAGATCATGGCGTGCCTTTCGCGTGAATTGACTTCTCGCCACGAGCAAGAACGGCGCACGACGTCGCCGCGCCGATCCTGCCACGATGGGTTGCTGATCTACTTCTGCGCGGCTTTGCTTTCGGCCACGAGCGTGCTGAACTTCTCGACTTGCCCGTTCACGGTCTTGTCGACCGCGCCCGGCCCGTAGAACACCGATTTCATGTAGCGCGCCTTGACGATGGCCTTCGCCGCGTCCGTCTTGGATGCCGCTTCGATGGCCGCGCCCAACTTCTCAACGACCGCCTTGGGCGTTCCCTTCGGCACGGAGAAAATGATGAAGTTCTCGCCGCCGATATCCCAACCGTTGTCGTTCATGCCCGGGACATCGGGAAACCGCTCGAGCCGTCCCGCCGACATCGCGCCGATCAGACGTAACGCACCACTCTCGACGTGCGGGCCGAACGTGCCGCCCGAGAAACCGAAGTCGACCTGATTGGCGAGCACGGCCTGTACGGCCCCGTTGCCCCCTTGTGTCGGCACCGGGATGATCTGCACACCTTCCTTACGCGCGACATAGCTCCAGATCAGCCGGTCGAGCTGATATTGGGAAGCATATTTGATCGCCCGGTTCTCTTTCTTCGCCGCATCGATGATGTCCCGCATCGACTTGTAGGGCCGGCTCGGGTGCGTAAAGAGCCCGTCCTGGAACAGCGCCGTGATGGCGACGTGCTCGAAGTCCTTATGTGAATACTGCGTCTTGAGCACCAGAGGTTCGAACGTGAACGTCAGCGAGCCCGATGCGACGATGGTGTGCCCGTCTGCAGGCGAATTCTTGACGGCCATGGCGGCCACACCGCCACCCGCGCCCGGCTTGTTCGAGACGAGAACCGGCTGGCCCAGCGCCTTCGCCATCGGCTCGGAAACCGCGCGCACGAAAGCGTCGGTGCCCCCGCCCGCGCCGAAGCCAACGATGATATTGATCGGCTTCGTCGGAAAATCCGCCGCGTGTGCACCTCCGACGGGCAGGGCGGCTGCAAGCGACAGGCCGAGCGCGGCCAACAATGTTCTGCGGTGCATGTTTCTCTCCCTTGGTTATCGCAAGTGCATATTCGGATCGTCGCTCAAGCAGGCGCGGCGATCAGGCTTGTTTTCGTTCCGGTTGTGCCTGGGTCATATGCAGAGAGCCGAATTTCCAAACGGCCACGACGGCAAGCACGAGGAACAGTACGGCGACGGGATAGTTGACGAGCGATGACACCTTCCCATCCGTGATGATCACCGCCTGACGCAACGAGAGTTCCGCCATCGGCCCCAGGATGAAGCCGATGAGAAACGTGACGAACGAGAAGTCGTATTTTTTCATGAAATAACCGACGAAAGCGAACAGCAGCATCAGATAGACGCCGAACATGCCGCCGCCCTCCAGATACGCGCCCGCGACGCAGAAGAAGACGATCATCGGAAGCAGGATCGAATCCGAAACGAGGATCGCGCGCGAAAAGAAGCGCTGTCCGACGAGCCCGACGAGCAGCAGGATGCCGGACGCCAGGATCATGCCCGTGAATATCGAGTACACAAGGACGGCATCGTCGCGCAGCAGATACGGCCCCGGTGTCAGTCCATGCAGCATGAAAGCGCCCATCAGCAAGGCCGTCGAAACGCTACCGGGCAGGCCGATTGCGAACATCGGCACCAGGCTCGCGGGCACCGACGCGTTGTCCGCCGTCTCCGAGGCAGCAACGCCTTCCATCGCGCCCTTGCCGAAGCGCTCCGGATCCTTGTCCCGGCGTTGGGTCCATGCGTAGGAAAGGAACGATGCGAGACTGGCACCCAGACCGGGAAGGATCCCAACCACGATGCCCACGAACGCCGAGCGGAGCATAGTCGGCAGACACGTCATGAACTCGACGAACGAGAACTTTTCATCCTCCGGCCGCGCGCTCTTCATATACGCCGACTTGTGTCCGTAGTGCCCCCGCCAGCCGCGATCGATCTGAACCAACACCTCCGATAGGGCCAGCGTCCCGATCGCGACAGCGAGCAGCGGTATACCATCCAGCAACTCCGGGTATCCGAATGTGAGGCGTGGCGATCCCGTCTCCATGTCCTGCCGTGGCGCGGCCAGAAGCAGGCCAAGGAATCCGGCGATCAGGCCCTTGAAGAAGGATCGTCCCGATACAGCGGCGATGAACGTGATCGCGAAAATCAGGATGGCGCACAACTCCACCGGCCCCGTGTTCACTGCGATCTTCGCAAGCGGCATCGTCAGCACGATCAGTGCGACGGTCGCGAGGAAATCTCCCAACACCGACGCATAGAGCGCCACTTTCAGCGCCTTGCCGGCCTTGCCCTGTCGCGTCATCGGGTAGCCGTCGAGGGTGGTCACGACGGCGGACGGCTCACCAGGCACGTTGATGAGGATCGCCGAGACCGCACACCCTGCCGCGCCCCCCTTGTTGATCCCGATGAGAAAGGAAATGCCCACGAGCGGAGGCAACTTGTAGGTGAAGGGCAGCAAAAGGGCGATCGCCGTCGCACGGTTCATGCCCGGAAGCGCACCTACGAGATAGCCGATGAAGACACCGAACGTGATGTAGACGATCACCAGCGGTGACAAGACCTCACCAAAAGCCTGGACAATCTGACCGAGCATGCGCGTGTCCCCAATCAGGGTAAAGGTGTCTTCAATCCGAAAGATGCGATGGCAGCGATTATCGCCACTGTGACCACCGCCACGGGCACGATCCGGATCGGGCTCATCTCGCCCATGAAGATCATGACCGCCGCGATGAGGACCGGGCCGCCGATGAGAAAGCCCGCCTTGTCGATGAGAAACACACCACCCAGCACGATCAGCGCGCTCAGCAGGAAGAAGCCGAGCTGAGACAGACTGAGCGGATTGGGCTGGTCCTCGTAGAGATCGTGCTTGGTCAGAGCCTGCACCAACAGGCCGATGCTCGACAGTGCAATGCCCGCCAACATCACGGCCGGATAGAAGTAGGGCGACAGACCGTGCCAGACGCCGCCGGCATTCTCGGCGGGTATCACGAACAGCACCATCACCCCTACGAACGCCAGCAGGAAGATCGCGGCGCAGATGTCTATCTTTCGCATTCGCCTCCCTCCGCACGAACACCGCGCCACGCAGCGATCGCACGACGTTTTCTCTTTGGTTGTCCGCGAGACTGCCAATATTCCCACGGGGCGGCAAGACGCGGTGCAGCTACCGCAATGCGGTGACGACCGTACGGCTCAATTGCTCATGGCTGCGTTGCCTGCGCGATATGCGATGCGTCGCTCAGCGCTTCGACATCGCGCACGCACGCCAGCACTGCAGCCGCTTTGGCAGCGTCGAGCGTCGCCGAGGCCGCGTCCCGGAATTTCCCGTCGAGTTCGGCATCACTCATCGGACGGCCCTTGCTCCCGATGCAGTCCCGAACGGATACCTGATGCAGCGTGCCGTCACGCAACGCGAGGGTCATGTCGGCGCCGTCGTGCGGTACATCGGGCGTCGTGGTGACTTCGATGCGGTCACGCAACGCCGCGATCACGGGATCGGCGATGGCCGCATCCGTCCCCTCCGAAAGTCCCGCGCGTCCGCGCACCAATGCCGCCGCCACCCATTGGAAGAGGCTAACCTGGCCCTCGAATTCGTCCTTCGGGTGCCTCCGGAAGCACAGAGCCATCGCCGCGGGATTGGCCGAGACCGCAACCTTGACGATGGCCTCCGGCGACGGCGCGTGGTCCCGCGCCAAGGCGAGCGCGGCGTCGATCAGCGGATGAATGACGATGCCGCACGGATACGGTTTGTAGGTATTGCCGAGGATCTCGTAGCGCTCCCCCAGCCCGTCCGTGAGATACGCCAGATGCGGCGATTCCGCGAAGCACGCGGCAAGCCCGTAGCGCTGCTCGATCACCGACGGAGAACTCGTGATACCCGCCTTCGCCAGTATCGCCGCGCGCAATCCGGACTGTCCTGCATTCGCCGGCATAAGCGGCGTACAATGCGTACCGTGCAGCGCACGAATGCCCGAAGCCTGCGATGCGGCAATTCCCACGGCGACGCGGGTTGCCGCCAGATCGAGGTCCATGAGCCGCGACGCCGCCAGCGCCGCCCCGATGCCGCATGCGATGCCCGTTTGCGACCAGCCGATATCGCTCTTCGCGGGCGCAACCGAAAGCGCCTTGCTGAGGCGGCACGTCGCCTCGACACCGAGCGTGAAGGCCGCGAGGAACTCCGCGCCCGCCACGGTCCGCATCTCGGCAACGGCCAGCGCCGCCGCCATCACCGGCCCGCTCGGATGCACGATCGCTTCGGCATGCGTGTCGTCGTAGGTATTCACGCTCGAGGCGAGCGTGTTGATCAGCGCCGCCGTCAACGCATCCGTCTTTTCGCTGCGCCCCACAAGGCTCGCGTGCGCGGCACCCGCGAACGGTGACAGCGCGGACAACGCGCGCGCGACGGCATCGTGACGCGCGCCCCCCAAGGTACAGCCCACGATATTGACGAGACTTCGGACTCCTTCGCCCCGCACGGCTTCGGGAATGGCCGTCACTGGCGTTCCTAGAACGAAGCGCGCGATCGCAGCAGTTGCTTCGGTATCCGTTTGTGTCATGGGGTCCACCTTGGCGGGCGCAGGATGGGCAAGCCTAGGACCTGCAGCCCCGTATGACCAGCACACCATCTCGCGCCTGCACGCACCGCCCCTTGCGATGACACGCGCCCGCGTTCAACATCCCGCGGCCAAGCGCCAGGCGATGTGCACCGGGAGACGAGGAGAACGCGACGATGGCTCAATACGATTTCAGCGGCCAAGCCGCCATTGTGACCGGATCGAACCGCGGCATCGGTGCGGCCATCGCCCTCGAACTCGCCCGCTGCGGCGCCGGCGTGATGCTGACCGGGCGCGATGCGGCCCAACTCGACGTGATGGCGGCACAGATCGAAAACGACTGCGGCCAGCGCCCGTCGAGCCTCGTTTGTGACCTGCGCGCACCCGAGGCCGCCAAACAACTCGTCGATGCGGCACTCGCCAAGCACGGCCGTCTCGACATCCTCGTCAACAACGCCGGCGCAACCAAGCGCGGGGATTTCCTGACACTCACGGACGACGATTTTCTCGACGGCTTCGCACTCAAGTTTCACGGTGCGGTTCGCATGACGCGACAGGCCTGGCCCCATCTCGTGGCCAGCCGGGGCAAGCTCGTGAACATCGTCGGAATCGGATCGCTGACCCCCGCCATGGACTTCACCATCGGCGGCCCGGTCAACTCGGCGCTCATCAATTTCACCAAGGCGATGGCAGACCGCGGCTTGCGGGACGGTGTCCGTGTCAACGCCGTCAACCCCGGACACATCGTGACGGATCGCTTGCGTCGCCGCGTCGAGGCGCTGGCAAAGGCCGAAAACATCTCCTACGCGGAGGCAGAGGAGCGCTCGCGGAAAGAGCACGGCATCCTGCGCTTCGGCGTCCCTCAGGAGATCGCCGATCTCGTCGCGTTCATGTGCTCGGAGCGCGCCAGCTATATTCACGGCTCCACCATAGAGATCGACGGTGGCGCCACCAAAGGCCTGTGAGAACCGCAGGAGCGAGGCGGCGGTTCACCGCCTCGCACAGTACCCCTTCGCGCGTCACGCGAGCCGGTTGGGTGGGGTGTCTCCACGCAGGACCGCATCGATGCCGTCGCGCAGGATCTCGCCCATCCTGACGCGCGCCGTCATCGTGGAACTACCTTGGTGCGGCTGCAGAAACACGTTCGCGAGCGAAAGGTAGCGTTCGTCGAGCTTCGGCTCGTTGTTGAAGACGTCGAGCCCCGCCGCAGCGACCCTCCCCGCCTGCAGCGCCGCCACCAGCGCGTCGTCGTCGATGATGTCGCCACGCGCGATGTTGACGACGATCGCCTCCTTCGGCAGCAGAGCGATCCGCTCCGCATTGACGGCACCGCGCGTCGTCGGCGTGGATGGTGCCGCGACCACGAGAACGTCGCTGTTGGCCATCAGCTCGTCGATGCGCTCGTGATACGTCGCGCCGTCCTCGACATCGGGCGCCAGTCGGCTGCGATTGTGATAGTGCACGGCCATGTCGAAGCCGCGGGCGCGGCGCGCGATGGTGCGCCCGATCCGGCCCATGCCGAGAATGCCGATGCGGCGCCCCGTCACCTCGATGCCGACGAGCTGGGTCGGAGTCCACCCGCCCCATTTTCGCGCGTAGAGAAGTTGCGTCCCCTCGTTTGCGCGCCGTGCGGCCCCGAGCATCAGCAGAATGGCCATTTCCGCGACGGCATCACTCAAGACGTCGGGCGTGTACAGCACGGCAAGCCCGCGATTGCGGGCGGCCTCGACATCGATGTGCTCGTAGCCGACCGAGAACGTCGAGACGATCCTCACACTGGGCGCCAACCGCGCGATCGCGGCTTCGTTGAACCTGTCGAAGGCAGTGACGATGAGGGCATCCGAACGGCACGCAAGCTCCTGCAGCTCGTCGGGCGTCAGCACGCGATCTTCGGGATTGATCCAGAGATCGTGCCGCTCCCGCAGCATCGTTACGACCGGATCCGGCAAGGCCCGCGTGACCCCGATCCGCAAACGTGACCCCGGCTTGGACTGCATGTCGTGTCCTCTCTCCGTCCTGTTGTGCTCATGATGCTGCACGGTGTCAGGCACACACCCGCCACGGTGTCACGCGCCCTTGACCACCGGCGTGCGCTTCTCGCGCCAAGCCGCGTGCGCCTCGCGCGCATCCTCGGTCTGGCAAAGCGCCATGAAACGGTAGATGTCGGCCTCCGAGGCATCCTTGATGTTGGGAATATCGAGCCCCTTGTTCAGAGACTCCTTGGTGAGCTGTGCAGCGATCGGTGGCAACGCTGCGATCTCGCCCGCGATCTCCAGCGCACGATGCATCACATCGGCATGCGGAACCACCCATTGTGCAAGCCCGATGCGTCGCGCTTCCGTTGCGTCGATCGGATATCCCATGGCGGCCCGCATGGCATTGCCCTTGCCGACCCAGCGCGCCAGACGCACGGACGCGCCGTACGCAGGCAGGATGCCGAGTTTGACCTGCGGCATGCGCCACTCGGCACGTTCCGATGCCACGATCAGATCGCAGCAGTAGGTCGCGATGCACCCGATGCCAATGGCATAGCCGTTGACGGCAGCCACGACGGGCTTCGGGAAGTCGGTGAGTAGATTGGCGACGAAATTGTGCCAGTAGGACTGGTCACGCAGGTACTCCGCCGGCGCGCCGACTGTGTGCGTTTGCGAAAGCGCAAGATTGGCGCCGGCCGAAAATGCCCCCCCGCGCTCGTCCCCGGTCAGCACGACGCACCGAATGGCGTCGTCTTTCGCCAGCCGCGGCAGAACATCCTGAAATCCTTGATCGTAGTCGGTGTCCCAGGCATTGCGCGCCTCGGGCCGGCTCAAGGTCAGAACGGCAACGTGGCCGTGCGTCTCGACAAGAAGTGGCATTGCTCTCTCGCTTTCAGATGATCCGGCTCTTGTGGCCTTGCCAATAGCGGTCCCGCAAGACGCGCTTGTAGAGCTTGCCGGTAGGCAGCCGCGGCAACTCCGCCTCGAAGTCGATCGTGCGCGGGCACTTCACGTGCGCGAGATTTTGTCGGCAGAAATCGATGAGTTCTTGCGCCACGGCCTCCTCGGCGCCATGCTCCGGCATGAGTTGCACGACGGCCTTCACTTCTTCGCCGAGATCCGCGTTCGGCACGCCGAACACGGCCGCATCGGCCACCTTCGGATGCGTGATCAGAAGGTTTTCCGCCTCCTGCGGGTAGATGTTCACACCGCCGGAAATGATCATGAACGACGCGCGATCCGTGAGATAGAGATAGCCGTCCGCATCGAGATAGCCGATGTCTCCGATCGTGGTCAGCCCGCCGTCGGCGGAGCGCGCCTCAGCTGTCTTGCCGGGATCGTTGAAATACTCGAACTGGGTCGGCGTCTCGAACCACAGAGTTCCCGGCGTCCCTGCCGGGCACGGACGCATCTCGTCGTCGAGCACATGCAGTTTTCCGAAAACGACACGGCCGACCGTCCCCTTGTGTGCCAGCCATTCCTGCGTGTCGCAAATCGTCAGACCGTTGCCCTCGGTGGCGCCGTAGTACTCGTGGATGATCGGCCCCCACCAATCGATCATCCGCTCCTTCACCGGTACCGGGCACGGTGCGGCCGCATGCACGACGACTTCGAGCGACGAGACGTCGTAGCCGAGGCGGACGGCGTCGGGCAGCTTGAGCATCCGCGAGAACATCGTCGGCACCAGCTGGCTGTGCGTGACGCGATATCGCTGCACGAGATCGAGGTAAGCCTCCGCCTCGAAGCGCTCCATAATGATCGCCGTTCCGCCCATACGGATCGTCAAGCCGACGGCCGATTGTGGCGCGGCGTGATACAGGGGGGCAGGTGACAGATAGATCATGCCCTCACGGTAGCCCCAGAAACCGATCGCCTGCTCCTGTAGCGGCAGGCTGCGGTCGGGCGGCAGATCGGGCATCGTCTTGAGTACCCCCTTCGGCCGTCCCGTCGTGCCCGACGAATAGAGCATCGGCAGGCCCATCCGCTCGTCGCGAATGGGCGTGTCGGGCACCCCGGCCGTCGCCGCGTCGAGGTTGAGAATGCGCGGACCGTGTCCCGGACCGTCCGCGACGAGACACAGCTCGATCCCCGGACAGTGCGCCAGCGCCGCCATGGCAACGGCGCGCTTGGCCTCAGAGAAGACCAGAACCTTGGATTCGCTGTTGTTGACGATGTAGGCCAACTCATCCGCGGTCAGGTAGGAGTTGATGCACGTATAATAGAGCCCCGCGCGTGTGCCCGCGCTGCAGCATTCCAGATATCGTGCGTTGTTCTCCATGAAAATGGCGAAGTGGTCGAGGCGGGCGAGCCCTCGCCGACGCAAGAAATGAGCGAGCCGATTGGCCCGGCGATCGAGTTCGCCGTAAGTCACGGCTTCACCCGTGGACGCCATGATGAATGCCGGTTTGTCCGGATGCTCTATCGCGTGCTTGCCAGGATACATCGGGCCACCCAGGTCTTCTCTCTTCCAGCATTTGACGATCCGGCGGCGGGCTTGGCAATCGGGATGTGTCCGCATCCACACGCATGCCATAATGGGTGGCGCCCAAGCCGCCCCTCACGGCCAACACATGCGACGGAGACAATAATGCCCATCACCCGTACCATCTACGAGGCCGAGCATGAGGATTTCCGCCGCTCGGTCGCCGACTTCCTGGATCGCGAGGTGGTGCCGAACTATGCGCAGTGGGAAAAAGACGGCCGGGTCAGTCGCGAAGTCTGGCGCAAAGCCGGCGAAGCCGGATTGCTGCTCACGACCGCGCCGGAAGTCTATGGCGGCGCGGCAGCTGATTTCCGCACTTCTGCCATTCTGATCGAGGAGTTTGGCAAGCGTGCCTTGTCCGGTCCAGGGTTCAGCCTGCATTCCGAGATCGTCGCACCTTACCTCCTGCACTACGGCACGCAGGAGCAGAAGCAGCGCTGGCTGCCCGGCATGGCGCGGGGAGAGGTGATCGCCTCCATCGCCATGACGGAGCCCGACACCGGCAGCGACGTGCAGGCCATCCGCACGACAGCGATCCGCCAAGGCAACGAACTGGTCGTGAACGGCGCCAAAACATTCATCACGAACGGGGAGCTGGCCGACATCGTGCTCGTCGCCTGCAAGACGGACCCGGCGCAAGGGGCCAAAGGCATATCCCTCGTCGTGGTCGAAACGAACCGCGATGGTTTCCGGCGCGGTCGCAAGCTCGAGAAGATGGGCGAAAAGGCCCAGGACATCGCCGAGCTGCACTTCGAGAATGTGCGCGTGCCGCCTTCGAACATGATCGGCGAGGAAGGTCGCGGCTTCAAATACATGATGCAGGAACTTCCCCAGGAGCGGCTGACACTGGTGCTCAAGGCCTGCGCCGTCATGGAAGCCGCGCTGGAATGGACGCTCGACCACGTCAAGACCCGGAAAGCCTTCGGCAAGCCACTGCTCGATCTCCAGAACACCCGCTTCAAACTGGCCGAGGTGAAGACGGAAGTCGGCATCGCGCGCTTGTTCGCCGACAAGTGCCTCGAGTTGCATCTAGCAGGCAAACTCGATGTTCCGACAGTGGCCGGCGCCAAGTTCTGGATGACGGAACTCGAGCAGAAGGTGCTCGACACCTGCCTGCAGATGTTCGGCGGCTACGGGTATATTATGGAATACCCGATCGCACGCGCTTATGCGAACGCCCGCGTCCATCGCATTTATGCTGGCACGAACGAGATCATGCGCGAAGTCGTCGCCCGCTCGCTCTGAGTGGCCGGCACGCGACGACGGGATCTCACCAGCCGTGATGCCGGAGCCCGACAACCGGAGCGCCGGCACCGGCCAGACCGTCGCGCAGCCGCTCCCAATCGTCACGGCGGCGGATCGGGAACATGTGAAGAAGCCATCGCGTGATCACACGGTCGGTGGGCTCTTCGGAGCTGGCCCAGCGCTGCCGGGTGAGATCGAAGAACCTTTTCAACGATTCGGCGGCGGCCTCCGTCTGACCCAGATGATAGAGCGCCGCGGTCTTCCAGGCCGGTACGTTCGGATTGACGTGGTCGCTGGCCGCCTGCGCCGCGTCCACGCATCCGGCATAATCGCCGATCATGAAACGGATCGCCGTCTGATAGGACCATTGCAGCGGGCTCGGCGCCATGGGCAGCTTCAAGGCGTGCTCCGCCATCTGCCGCGACTTCTCGTACTCGGCGCAGAAGGCGAGGCAATTCGCCGACGAGATCAGTGTCCAGCCGTCGTTGTCGTTGAGCTCGTGGGCCAGCGCCATGTGCATCGTCGACTGCTCGTACTGCTTCGCCATGGCATACGACCACCCGAGGCAGAGCTGGCTGCGCGAGTCCACGGGGTCAAGATGCACCGCCTGGCGCGCATAGACCAGCGCGTCGTCGGTCAGTCGGTGGTTGCGCATCGTACCGGGAATGGCGATGTGCGCGCCGTTCTCCAGTTGCGCCAGCGTCGAATAAGCCGGCGCGAAATCGGGTGACTGTCGAATGACATGGCGCAGAAGCTGTCGCGCCTTCTGCCAGCTCGATGCCTCCATGCGCATCAACGTGGCCTGAGCCAGGAGCCACATATCGTAGGCTTTGAGGTTGGACGGCTCCCGGTTCGAAATCGCGGAGATCCGCTCCGCCGACAGGTGCACGTTGAGTGCCATGGACAGGCGCCGCACGACCAGTTCCTGAGCGCCAAACCAATGCGTGCCGGTGAGATGCAGCCGCTCGCTCCAAAGGTAGATGTCGGACCCGACTTCGCGCAGCGTCATGGCGAGCCTCAGCTCGCCCTCGCTCTCCAGTGCGCTCGCCTCGATGACGTACTCCGCTTGGTCTGCGGCAGATCCTCCGGGTTGCGCCAGCAGCACCGCCCGGTCGCAGACCAGCCATTCCCGGAACCGGACAAGGCACGCCATCAACTCCCGTCGAAACCCTTGGACCCTGTAATGGTTCTGCTCGGAAACCATCGCGTTGTCGAAGGGCATGATCGAAACGACGAGTTTCGCGGCGACTTGATTGGCGCTGCCTGATCGCGCGGTCGTCTTTGGAGCCGCTTGCGTCGACAGCTCCCCACCGATTGAAAGGACGGGTGGCGCGGGCGCCGGAAGGGCCGCAGCTGCAGGCGATGCCGCCGGATCTGAGGCTTGCGCGGTCCGGATGGCGTTCATCAGGGCCTGCGTCTCGGGCGACGGCGCAACATCGAAAACAGCACGAAGATGTTCTGCCAGGCTCCGGTAGAGAGACAGCGCCCCGCCGATGTCACCGTCGGCCGCGGCCGCCGTCATCAACGTCCGCGCGGCGACCTCGTGACTGGGATCCAGATTGAAAAGAGCGCGGGCTGCTTCCCGTTGTCGTTGATCGGACGCATCGGCCGCCTTCATCCGTTCATCCAGGAACTGGCTCAGATAGTCGGCTATGGCCCGCCGCTTCGCCAGCAGCCAGTCCAGAAACTCCTCGTCGAGCGTCTCGAATTCGCCGAGGATGGACTCGCATGCCCGCTGCCGCTCTTTCAGCAGCGGATGAACGACACCATTTCTGGCAGCGCGAAGCACGTCGGCAAGATCGATCTTGACGCTGTCACGAGCGAAGCCGATGGACAGTTTGTCGGCCCGGAAACCGTCGAAGCCGGCGTTTTTGAAAGCCCTACGGATTTCCGAGATCGTCTGCCGCAGGGACGTGTAGGCATGCGCGCGGTCGGACCCGCTCCACAGCAAGGTGACCACGACCTCGCGCTTCTCCTGGAGCGTTTCCGAGATTGCGAGGAATCCGAGTAGCGCGCGAGCCTTGCGCCCGACGATGACCACGTCGCGGCCGTTGCAGCTCATCGCCATCTTGCCGAAGAGGTCGATCTCCAGCCCCCCTGATGCGGGCTCCGCGTCGATGCGGCGCGCCGGCAGTCCCGGCTGCTGCGAACTCATCTGTTCGTCAATGTCACGCGTGCAAACCATCTTGAAACTCAGCCCTACCCGCAGCCGCATCGGACTGCGTCTCCCCTTGCCCGAGCTTTCGCCGAGAATGTCTTTCTCTCATATGAGCCCATGTTAAATTCGGTGGGATCGGATTTGGCAAGAACGTTCCATAGACCGGGGCGATGCCCTCCGTCACAGTAATGCGGCCCCGCTGGTCCAGCGCGCGCCACCTCCCGTGGCGCGGATGCTCGCCTGAAGGCGGCCGACCTCAACATCCGATGGGAATTGCTGCAATTGCGGCGCAATCGCCCCCACGACCGTGAAACCGTAGTCGGGTCGCGTGAACTGTACGAGCGTCGCGTCGATGCCGTGCCGGTCGAAAATCTCCGCAAGCCGATCGACGCCAACCCCCGCGGTCAACGGCTCATACGCTGCAGCGGATCGCGGCAATCCTGACGGATGCAGAAGTTCACATTTCCGGAAATCGATCGCGTCCTCCCGTTCGAGGGTTCGTTTCTCGAATGGATCCAGGCCCTCCGCCCCGTATTCCTGCAGTTTGGCTGCGATCAGGAGATTGGAGACTTCCATCTGGCACATCTCGAGCACGGCCTTGCGCGCGGCAACGGCCCCGTCCAAGTTGGCGGCAAACCCGCACGCGAGGTTGCGCCCGTCCGCATCGACGGACACCGCCGCGACACACGGAACGCCGAGATCCGACGTGATATCGAGGAGCAACGTCGCGCGCGTCTGGACGCCCTGGCGCAAGCGGGCGAGCATGGCCGCGCCAGCCTGCAGCGCCGGTCCCTCGCTCGCCCAGGGGCGTGGACGCCGGCCACCCGCCCACCACAGGGCAACGGCGTCTCGTTCGATCAGCTCGCATAGCGCCGCGAGTGTCGCAACCGCAGGATCCGGCGAGGCTGCGGCGCCTGTGCTGAGCGCACTGCCCGCAATACGGAGCGGACCGTCTGTCGCCCGGCGTAGACACCAATCCGCGGGAACCAGGGTGACGTCGCCAGAACCCAGCCGTCGGGCCTCGACCCAATCGACCGTCACGCCCTCGCGTGCTCCATTCGCGTCCGCGACGCGTGACGCAAGTGCCGCGACGGACGGCAGCACCCGATGATCCACGTCCGCGATCCCCGTGGACAACGCGACATCACCCGGCCGCTCGATCTGGGACAGCCGCTCGACGGTCTCTCCAAGGCAAGCTGCGAATGCATCCTCGATCGCATCCCCCGTCCCGGACTGGCTGAAAACGTCAGCGGTACCGGCGCGCCCATCCTCGGCGAGGCTACCGACAAAACGCAGTCCCGGTGCCAAAGGCGATCGCAAGAGAAACAACCGCATGGGAATCGCGGCCATGGTGGCCACGAAAGCGCCATGCATTCCACCGACCCGGCGAACAAGATCGACGCCGGCTTGGGAGGCCAGATCGACAGGCATTACGGCAAGTCCTTCGTTTCGCGACTTTGCCGTGTACATTTCTCGACCTTTCGATCATGCGCGATGAAATGACCCGATCGCACCATCACTCCTGCCCGAGCCGCGGCATCGTGAAATCGGCTCGCCCAGAACGCGAAAGTCCAATCACGCTCAATTCACGCAAGCTGAAGTTTCATTCGCGAAAGGTTAGCGCGCGCTCCTGCGCCGGTCATTGAGGCATGGCGACGGCCACGACTTCAAGCCTCGCGATGTCCCACCGGCGCGGGCGAGCGGCAGCTTGGAGCGAGCGCGAAGGAAGATCCGGCGCGTCCAGGGTCCGTCTGCGTGCCGCCTGCGGGATGAGAACGGGCTGCACGCGACGACACGGATGCCTTCCCAGCGCGTGTCCGAGCAGGAGGAGGCACCGATGACGGTTATCGCGATCACGCACGCGTTGGGAGCGTTAGGGCCGGAGATCTGCCACATCCTGGCTGCGCGATTGCGATTGCGTCACGTCCCTTACACGCTCGTCGAGATCCGCGATGTCGCGCCCGACGCCTCCGACACCATGCTGCAGAGAATCGTCACCGATCATGCGCGCCGCCGCGTTTCTTCATGCCGCCCCGGCTGCGAGGTGCGATCGTCACCCGTTGCAATGACAGAGCTCGAGATACTCGAGCACGCAATTGCGGGCGATGTCATCCTGGATGGCTTTGGCGCAGGAATTCTGTTGGCACCCGCGCCGCACGTAATTCGTGTGCGGATCTGCGCACCAATGCCGGAACGTGTGCATCGCGTCATGCATCGGATGAACGTGATGGATGAGGCAGCCGCCGAGGCGATCCTCGAGGCCGCCGATGCCCATACGGTGCGCGACGGCCAGCGACTTTTCGGTGCCAGGGCGGAAAGTCCCTATCTTTATGAACTCGTTCTCAACAGCGCACGGCTCGATGCGCTCGCATGCGCCGAGCAGATCGTATCGCTAGTGACGGCAACGCGTCACCTCGCGACCATCTCCGCGCTCCGTACTTTGGAAGACCTCCATCTGGAAGCGCAGGCGCGCGTAGCACGTTATGCGGCGGGGGAAGCGGACGGTGACGACAAACAGTCCCTTGGCGACGAGCCAGCCGAAGGCGGCCGGGCACAGCTCCATGAACCTCAGAATGGCTCCACTGGCCGGGATCGACGTCAGCAGTAGCCATGTCGCCTCGCGCCTATGCACGCTCCCTTGCGGCGAGTTCTCCCAAAACCCGTGCCATGCGTTGCATGGCCCCCGTGATCTCGGTCTCCGAGAATCCGGAGAATCCGAGCAACAGAGCCTGTCGCGAGGGGGCTCCGGCAAAATATTCGGCCATCGGCGCGACCAGGATCCCCGCGTCTGCGAGAGCCTCCGCCAAGCGGGCGTCGCTGTATATCTTGCGAAGTGCCGGTTCCAGATCCGCGACCACGTGCATGCCGGCAGCCGTCGGCGAGAGCGCGAGCAGTCCCTCCAGGGCCGCACCGCCTTGCATCAGTGCCGCCATGCGCCGCGCATAGATGCGGCGCGTCCGGCGGATGTGGGTTGCATAGGCGCCCGATCGCATGAACTCCGCAAGTGCCGGCTGCGCCACGAGAGATGCCATCGCGCCGCGCTGGCGCAGATGATCCTGCGCGGGACCGATCAGTCGTGGAGGCAACACCACGAACCCGAGCCGCAGGGTCGGCAGCAGCACCTTGGAGAAGCTGCCCACATAGATTGCGCGCTGCGCCGTATCCAAACTCGTCAGCGCGGGCAGCGGCATTCCCGCGTAGCGGTACTCGCTGTCGAAATCATCCTCGATGATGGCGGCGTCGTTGCGTGCGGCCCATTCGATGAGAGCCAGACGCCGTGCCAACGGCAGCGTCGCACCGAGAGGAAACTGGCGCGACGGCGTGACGATGACCCCTCGCATGTCCCGGAATCGACCGAGCTGCGTCACGTCCAGGCCATCGTCATCCACGCCGACCGGAACGGTTACGACGTCGAGCCGCCGGAGCATATAGCGCAGCGCTGCATACCCGGGATCCTCGAGCGCAACCCGTGTGCCTGGCCCGAGCGCGATGCGCGCAATCAGCTCGATCGCGTCCGCCGTGCCGCTCGTCACGACGATGCGCGCGGGATCGCAGGCGATACCACGCCAAACCAAAAGATGCTCCGCGATCGCAACACGTAACTCATACCAGCCGAACGGGTCGGAATGCGAAAGCATGGCACGCGACGGCGCTCGCCAGGTCCGTTGCAGCAGACGTGACCAGTCTTTGAAGGGAAATAGCGCAGGATCTATCGCGCCGAGTTGGAAGGGCCGTGCCCGCGCCGCCGACGTGGCCGCGCGCGCATGCGGCGTCGGCGCTTCGTGCGACGCCGGCGCTGACTGAAGTTGCAGAACGTGCTCTGGCAGGTCCGACGAGACGAACACGCCCGAACCATGCCGTCCCTCCAGATATCCCTCGCTCGCCAGCTGCTCGTAGGCATGCACCACCGTCGCGCGTGAGAGACCAAGGTCGATCGCAAGCGCGCGGCTCGACGGCAGGCGGGCGGCGCGCGGCATCCGGCCCGAAAGGATCATCTCGCGAAGTTGCCGTCCGAGCTGCAGCGCCAGAGGCTCGCTACGCCGCCGGTCGACACTCAAAGCGAGCGCCGAGGCATCGCTTGTAGTCTTACGTGAAAGTGGTCTGCTCATAATTTTATACAGTGGATATTTTGCCGGACCAGTCAGAACGCTATATCACGCTCCGGGCAAGGCTGGAAACAGGACTTCCCTGGGAGTATTCAATCTACCATCACACCGGACGATGAGATCATGATCAGCGCGCACACCACGGTCACGACAGCCCTCGGCGGCCCCGGATTCTCGTTCGTCCCCGGCGACCGTATGCACGCGTTGTTGGAGAACATGGGCTCGCTCGCCGACTGGGAGACGTTCGCGGCGAGCTGGAACGATCTCGCCGTCGACACCTACATGGGAGATGGCGGCCGCTACCGACGCAGGCGCTACGGCGCATACCGCGTCGATGGCGAGGGCCACATAGCCCGACAGCCCCACCAGCCGCATTACCAGACGCTCGACTACAATCACCTCAATGGCGGTATCGAACGGTGGTTCGAACCGATGACGCCCGAGGTGGGCGCGAGCGACAGCATGTCGACGATCTTGAAGTTCTGCGCGGATTGCTTCGGTAGCCTCGGGCCGGCGCCGGCGGCGTGGAATGTCGAAGTTCACCAGTTCCGCATCGAGGCGCGACCCGGCGAAGCTGGCAAACCCACTCCCGAAGGTATGCACCGCGACGGTGTCGACTACGTGCTCGTGCTGATGGTCAACCGCACCAATATCCTCAGCGGCACGACGACGATCTGCGATCTCGAGAAACGCTCGCTGGGCAGCTTCACGCTGACGACGCCCTTCGATGCCGCGATCGTTGACGACAAACGCGTCTTTCACGGTGTGACGCCGGTCGAGCCGATCGACGCCAACGCTCCGGCGTACCGTGACGTTCTGGTCGTGACGTTCAGGAGGGCTGCCGGTTGAGCCGGCACTCGCCCCGCCCCCCGCCTAGGCGCGATCGAGCACTTCGACACTGAGGATCGTCGGCAGATGCCGCGCGATCTCCTGCCAGGTCTCGCCTTCGTCGAAGCTGGCGAAGACCGACCCGCTGTTGGTGCCGAAATAGACGCCGACCGGATCACGCGCGTCGCGCGCCATGGCCTGCCGGAGTACGGTGAAGAAACATGCCGTCTGCGGCAGGCCTTTACGCAGATCGGCCCACGTCCGGCCGCCGTCGCGCGACCGCCACACGGCTGCGGCTGAATCGGGCGGAAAACGGCCGGCCATGTCGCCGTTGAGTGGCAGCGTCCATAGCGTGTCCGCATCGCGCGGATGCACGCAGATCGGGAAGCCGAATGTCGAGGGCAGCCCGCTCGTGATGTCGTCCCAGCTCCGCCCACCGTCCGGCGAACGCCAGACGCCGTGATGGTTCTGCTGATAGAGCACGTCGCCAGCACCCGGCGCGCGCATCATGTTGTGAACACAGTGGCCGACATCGCCGTCACGCGGGGCGGCCGGATGCCCATGCCCCGAGCACGCCTGCGCATTCGATAGACGGTTGCGCCGCTCCCAGGTCCGCCCGCCATCTTCCGTCACGAACACGCCAGCCGCCGAGATTCCGATCCACATCTTGTCCGAATTTGCCGGGTCCGACACGATCGTATGCAGAACAAGTCCGGCGGCACCTGGATTCCAGCTGTCCGCCGAAGGGTGATCGCTCAATCCCTGCACCACCTCCCACGACTTGCCGCCATCCCGGCTCGAAAGCAGCTTCGCGGGCTTCGTCCCGGCATAGAGCGTGCCGTGGACATAGCCCAGCGACCAGATCTGCGAGAATTGCTCGCCGAACGGCAAAGGTTCCGCGGTCCAATTGATCATCGCGGCGAAATCAGCGTCGTTGGCCGCCCAGTCGTCCATGGTTCCCTTGGTCAGACGTGTGACATGCCAGCTCTTGCCGTGGTCGTCCGACCGCCAGACGCCGGCACCGCACCAGTCCCCCCCGCCGCCGGCCCAGATCGTGCCGGTGGCCGCGTCGCCCACCACGTGATTGATCGGCCAGCCATCACAGAAAGGACCGGACACGGTCCAGCCATCCCGATCCGCGCTGCCGCCGACCAGAAACGCCCCTTTCGTCGTACCGACGAGTACAGTCAGACCGCCCTGGCTCATGGTTCGCTCCTTTGTGACAGCTCGTTCCGCACCGATCGCGCGCCCCGCGGAGGCCGCCGAAATTGGAGAACGTTTAATCTGGAGTTCATTATGTTGATATCAACTTTTATGCATGCCATCGGCTGTGTCAACCCAGGCGATCCGATTGCCGCTGGACCGCAGGTAGCAATGCTCATGCGCAAAAACTAGCCGTGGGTCGCATCCCGACAGTCGGGCATCAGGCGGCACATGAAAAAAGTCGCATTCAATCGTGGAAACGAAAGGGCGGCCTCAAAGGCCGCCCTCGTCGCGTGTCCCGGGACGGCGCTTTCACCCCAGCGCCTTGTTGGAGGCCTTCACAGCCTCTGGCGAACTGCCGGCTTCACCGGGAAGGTAAGTCGGCGCCACCGCGCCGGCTTTGTCCGCGTCGATGTAGACCTGTCCGCCCATTTCCGTGAACTTCTTGGACATCTCGGCCATGCCCTTCTCCGCCTCGACCATGGCCGAGCGTCCTGCGTTGGTCTTGGCCGCGTAGTCGCGCACGTCCTGCGTGATCTTCATCGAGCAGAACTTCGGGCCGCACATGGAGCAGAAGTGAGCGACCTTGTGCGCGTCCTTGGGCAGCGTCTCGTCGTGCATCGTGCGCGCGGTGTCGGGGTCGAGACCGAGGTTGAACTGGTCCTCCCACCGGAACTCGAAGCGCGCGCGCGACAGCGCGTCGTCGCGAAGCTGCGCCGCCGGATGCCCCTTGGCAAGGTCGGCAGCATGCGCCGCGATCTTGTAGGTGATGACGCCGTACTTCACGTCGTTACGGTCGGGCAGGCCCAGATGTTCCTTCGGCGTGACGTAGCAGAGCATGGCGCAGCCGAACCAGCCGATCATCGCCGCGCCGATGCCCGACGTAATGTGGTCGTAGCCCGGTGCGATGTCGGTCGTGAGCGGCCCGAGCGTATAGAACGGCGCCTCGCCGCAGGCCGCGAGCTGCTTGTCCATGTTGATCTTGATCTTCTGCATCGGCACGTGGCCGGGGCCCTCGATCATGACCTGGCAGCCCTTCTTCCAGGCGATCTGCGTCAGCTCGCCCAGCGTCTCGAGCTCAGCGAACTGCGCGCGGTCGTTGGCATCCGCGATGGAGCCCGGGCGCAGGCCGTCGCCCAACGAGAAGCTCACATCGTACTGACGCATGATGTCGCAAATTTCCTCGAAGTGCTCGTAGAGGAAGCTCTCCTTGTGATGAGCCAGACACCACTTCGCCATGATCGAGCCACCACGCGAGACGATGCCCGTCACGCGGTGCGCGGTGAGCGGCACATAAGCAAGCCGCACGCCGGCGTGGATCGTGAAGTAGTCGACACCCTGCTCGCACTGCTCGATCAACGTATCGCGGTAAAGCTCCCAAGTCAGTTTAACCGGATCGCCGCCGCATTTCTCGAGAGCCTGGTAGATCGGCACCGTGCCGATCGGCACCGGAGAATTACGCAGGATCCACTCGCGCGTGTTGTGAATATTGCGCCCCGTCGAGAGGTCCATCACCGTGTCCGCACCCCAACGGATGGACCAGACCATCTTATCGACCTCCTCCTCGACGGAGGAGGTGACGGCCGAGTTACCGATATTGGCGTTGATCTTCACCAGGAAGTTGCGGCCGATGATCATCGGCTCCAATTCCGTGTGATTGATGTTGCAAGGGATGATGGCACGGCCGCGCGCGATCTCGTCGCGAACGAACTCGGGCGTGACGTGCTCCGGTACCGACGCGCCGAAGCTCTCGCCGGCCTTCAACGCCGCCTTCGCCCGCGCCAGCGCCTTCGCCCGGCCCAGGTTCTCGCGATGCGCGACGTACTCCATCTCCTTGGTGATGATGCCCGCGCGCGCGAACTCCAGCTGCGTCACGGGTTTGCCGGGAAGGCCACGCATCGGGGCCGGCTTGTTGGGGAAGTCACGCGCCAGATGCTTGCCCGTGACGTTGCCGTTGTCCTCGGGCTTGATCTCGCGGCCGACATACGTCTCGATGCCGCCACGCTCCTTGATCCAGGCCTCGCGATGGCGCGGAAGCCCCTTCTCGACGTCCACCTTGTAGTTCCCGTCGGTATATGGCCCGGAGCTGTCGTAGACGCGGAACGGCGGCTCGCCGGATTCCTTCGACAATTGGATCTCGCGGAAAGGCACGCGGATGTCGTCCATGCCCTCAGGCGAGGAATAGACCTTGACCGACCCGGCAATGGGGCCGGTGGTCACCTCCGGCACCATCAGGTCCTTCTTGCGCGTGATCTTGTTCATGAGGCGGTCCTCCCGGATGAAAGCGATGTCTGAGGCGAGCCGTTCAGGCGCGCGCGATGTTGATGGGAAAGTCTGGCACCCGGCCGGCACCATAGGCCGCACGAGCTACGATGAGCCGCGGCGGTTCGGACAAGCTGGTCGTGCGATGAGCGTCTCGTTTCATTCCCGTCCCTTCGCCGGCATGACCCGGATCAGGTTCTAAGGGTGGCCACCCGGTCCTTGCGCGGTTGCCGCTCGGCAACCGAACCAAGCTCGTGCGGTTGCTGGTGGCAACCTGAGCACGCAAGGAAGAGAAGTCTCAGCCGGCTCCCGCCGGCCCCCCTCGGAACATGTCGGCAATGTGCGACGTCCCGCCGCGCGATGCAAGGGGCAGTTGTGAAGAACCCATGACCGCCGTGGGACAAAGGCGAACGCCCAGGAGGTCGCACGCGACGGCCTTCGAGCAATCGTTCGTGCGAGGCGCGACCGCAGACGCTAAGCTGCCCCGAACCGGAGGCACCGCCGACGGCTCTCGTGGCGAGGTTAAAGATGCAGATGACACGGCAGGCGATCATCGACACCCGCGCGCGGATCGCGCCCTATGTCCGCCGCACCCCGATCATCGAGATGGATGCCGCTGAATTCGATCTCCCCGCGTCACGGCTCGTCCTGAAGCTGGAGCTGATGCAGCATTCGGGTTCCTTCAAGGCACGGGGGGCCTTTGCCAGTCTCCTGACGGAACCGGTTCCAGCCGCCGGCATCGCGGCCGCCTCTGGTGGGAACCACGGGGCCGCCGTCGCCTTCGCCGCCCGCGCACTCGGCCACAGAGCCCGCATTTTCGTTCCGAAGGTCTCATCGCCCGCCAAGATCGACCGCATCCGCAGCTATGGCGCCGATCTCGTCGTGGAGGGTGACCGTTATGCGGATGCGCTGGCGCTGTGCGAGGCTTGGTGCGCTCGTACGGGCGCGCGCTCGATCCATGCCTACGATCAGCCGGGGACCCTGCTCGGTCAGGGCACGCTCGGCCTCGAGATCGAGCAACAGGCCCCGGAACTCGACACGCTTCTTGTCGCAGTCGGCGGCGGAGGTCTGATCGGCGGGATCCTCGCAGCCTATGACGGTCGCATCAGGATCGTGGGCGTGGAACCGGACGGGGCACCGTCACTCCATATGGCGCTGGCGGCCGGCCGACCGGTCGAGGCGCCCCAGGGCAGCATCGCTGCCGATTCTCTGGCGCCGAAGCAGGTGGGCGGGATCATGTTCCCGTTGGCGCAGCGGTTGGTCCCATCGGTCGTGCTCGTGGGGGACGACGACATCCGGCAGGCCCAAGCGTTGCTGTGGGACCGCCTCCGCATCGTCGCCGAGCCGGGAGGGGCGGCAGCTCTCGCGGCCTTGACCTCGCAGCGATACGCACCAAGAAGCGGCGAGCGGGTCGGCATCGTCGTCTGCGGCGGCAATACGACGGCGGTCGACTTCGGTAGATGATGGCGCTCCCCCGCCTCAGGTGGGACCGGCAAGCTGCGAGACGATCTCCGAGCTTTGTTTGAGGGTCTTACTGACCGGACAACGATCCGCGATCTCGAGCAGAGTCTGTCTCTGTTCGGGCGACAAGTCGCCCTCCAGCGTTATCGTGCGCTCGAACTTGTCCTTGATGTCCCGTCCGGCACTGGCGCGCTGCAGATGCCGCAACTGCACGGCGATGCGCTTGACCGGGATGCTCTTGCGGTCGGCGTACATTCGGATGGTCATCGCCGTGCAGGCACCGAGCCCCGCCAGAACGAACTCGTAGGGATCAGGCCCCGTATCGCGCCCGCCCACGCTCTCGGGCTCGTCCGCTCCCATAACATGGCGCCCGGACGTGACGAATTGGCCGTATGGGCCGTTGCCGCTCTCCAAGACGGTGACAACGCGCTCGTGCATTTTCGTGCTCCCCCGAATGCTTGCCGCGGCGGCCGGGCATCAGCCGTCAGCCGCCGCAGCTCGCACATGTTGCTGCTGTTACTGTTTGCGGCCTTTGCCGCCTCCCGTCGTGTCGAGCGCCGTCTTGCAAGCTGCGGAGACGTTCGCCTTGTTGGCCTCCAGGCATGCCCGCGCCGAGCCGTCGTGCGCCTTACCGGCGCAATACTTGGCGATGTCGTCCTTGCACTGGGTGATGACAGGTCCTTGACCGGGTCCGCGGCCGGCTTGCTGGGCGGAGGCAGACGACAGCGCGCAGAGCGCCGCAGCGGCAATGGCGGTAATCATTCTCATTATGGATGCTCCTTCATCGAGCGCTCGCGTCGCCACATGCGGCGACGCCACATCATCTCGAACATGCGAATGTTTGAATTGATCGCGATCAAGCCGTGGACGCCGTTTCCGAAACGCAAAGACGCCCCATCGGGTCACTTCCCGACGGGTCACCTTGCCAAGGCACCCGCGTTCCAGTGTAGGCTTCCATCCGATATGCCCGGATCCGTGACGCAGAGCACGGACGTGAAAACGTGAACACCAGGAGGAAACGATGCAGTTCGGCGCGGCCATTTTCTTCACGGACTATTCGATGGGACCAGCAGAACTCGGTCGCGCACTCGAGGAGCGCGGCTTCGAATCACTCTGGGCTCCCGAGCACACGCACATACCCATCTCCCGGAACTCGCAGTTCCCCGCGGGTGGTGAGCTCCCCAAAAAATACTACGACGTGATGGACCCGTTCGTGACGCTCTCCGCTGCGGCTGCCGCAACGACACGCCTCAAGGTCGGCACCGGAATCTGCCTCGTCGTCCAGCGCGATCCCATCCAGACCGCGAAATCGGTGGCGAGCCTCGACCAGATCTCGAACGGACGCTTCCTGTTCGGTGTCGGCGCGGGGTGGAACGCGGAGGAGATGGCCGACCATGGCACCGATTTCAAAACACGCTTCAAGCTCATGGAGGAGCGGATCGCGGCCATGCGCGTCATCTGGACGAAGTCGAAGCCGGAGTTTTCCGGCACTTTCGTCAAGTTCGGCCCGATGATGACATGGCCCAAGCCCGTGCAGAAGCCGACCCCGCCAGTCATCGTCGGCGGCGCTTTTCCTTACGGCGCACGGCGCGCGATCGCATTCGGCGATGGATGGATGCCCCATGCCAAGCGACCAAGCTACGACGATGTCATCGTCCACCTTCCCGAGTTCCGCCGCATGGCCGCAGAAGCTGGTCGCGATCCAGCCTCCCTACCGATCACGGTCTGGGGACCGGCCAAGACCGCCGATGCGATCAAGCGCTATCGCGACGAGGGCGTTGTTCGCGTCGTTTTCGATGTCCCGTCGGCCAAAGCGGACGAGGTACTGCCGCTCCTCGACGCGCTCGCCGAGATCATTCGCGCGACGAATGGCTGAAAACGCCTCGGCCGGTCGTCACAGACCGGCATTGGCGGCACGGCCCCACCGCAGTTCCGGTGCGGTGATCCACACTTTCTGTGGCTTGCCTCTCCCGTCGGGCGCCCGCCCGACAGGGCCGGCACCCAGGACGACACCGGCTATTTCCGGAAGGATCTCGGGGGTGTCGGCTAGAAGGCTCGTCGCGCGTTCGAGCCGCAATTCGCCATCGACCCACACGCGCACCATTCCATCCCGCACGCCGGGTGTATTCACGACGATCTCCTGCTCGATGGCGAGCCAGCGGCCGGGCTTGAGATCGAACTTGCCGCGACTGTTGCCGACCGAGTGGTTCTGATTTTTCGTCGACGTCCGGGCGAGAACGTCGATCGCACCACGATCCTGCCAGGCGACGCGCGCGGTGAAGGCGGGCGCCGCGTCGCTACGCAACTCCACCCCCGGAGCGGCACCGACGAGGCCCGGCAGCTCGACGGCATGCTGCATGTCCAGATCGTCCTGCAGATAGATGGAGTAGGACAGGCACGCGGACCGGCCCGCCCTCGTACTCTGCGGCAGCCACATGACCCCCGCGCCCTTGTGGTCGCGGCTCCCGAACCTGGGCTCGCCTTTGCGACTGGCAAGATCGAGTTCCAGCGCGAACCGGTCCGGCCCTTCTTTCAGCGCAACGATGCGTGCGCGATCCGAAAGCCCCCAGTCCAAACCGTTCGCCTGCCCCTGCAGATCGGCTGCCGACAAGGCCTCTCCGTCGCGGTCGAGCGATAGCCGCGTCCCCTCGACGTAACGCGTGCTGCAGGAGGGCACCGTCTCTTCGACGAACATCGCATGCCCAGCGAACAAGAACGAGGCAACTGCCACCGCCGCCACCGCGCCATTCAGGAACAACGCATTCGACCCAGCGATTTTCATTGTATTCGCTCTCCCCTCGTTGACAGCAGTATTGCCACAACGACATCAAGTTTCGCTGAAACGCGCCGCTGCAATTGTAAACAAACTCGCCCCTCACACGAGAACGATACCCTGGTCGACCAGCGCTCCCATGTCGGTCGTGCCGAAGTATCCCTTGAGAACCGCTATCTCGTGATGATGGCCGTCGATCTCCGCCGAAAGCACGGCGCCTTGAACAGTTCGGGTCATCGACACCTGGCTTTCGATATCCGCGGCGCGTCCCTTGTAGATATCGCTCAAATCGATGCGGTCGCCGACGGAGAAATCCGTGATCAGGTCGACGCCTTGACCGATCCCGCCTGCGGCGATGTCCTTTGCCAGATAAACGAACGTATCGGCGTCCCGGCCTCCCGTCAGGGTATCGGCGCCAGCCATCCCGCGAATGACATCGCTGCCCGCCGAGCCGTTGATCGCATCCGCCCGGCTGCTTCCCAGGAGCGTGTCGGCATAGGTGCTGCCGACCACGCCCTCGATCCCCTCGAAAATGTCCGTCCCCATGCCGGTCGCCGTGCCGGCCCCCAGGTCGATTTGCGTGCCCTGTGTCGCCCAGCCGAACTGGATCGTGTCATATCCCTCCCCGCCGGAGAAATGATCGTCTCCCTGCCCCACGATGAAGAGATCTTCCCCCGTCCCGCCCGCAACCTCATCGTTGCCCGTGCCGTCCTGAATCCTGTCGTTGCCGCTGTTGCCCTCGAGATGGTCGTCGCCATCCCCGCCATCGATGAGATCGTCGCCTCTGCCGCCCGACACCCGATCGGCACCGTCGCCTGCCGTCACGGCGTCATTGCCCTCTCCGCCGTAGATCAGATCGGCGCCGATGTTTCCGAAGATCGTGTCGTTCCCGGAGTTTCCGAAGACGGTGTCGTTGCCGTCCCCCCCTGACACATAGTCGCGATCCGCTCCCGCGCGAATGAGATCGTCACCGGCCCCGCCGTAAATGGTATCGATCAGCGGAGTTCCCACGATGTCATCGTTTCCATCGGTTCCGTTGATCGCCGTCATTTCGTCCTCCACACCACGCAAAGCCCGACAGGGGCATATTCCATCATTACGGCCGACCGCGACATTTCACTCAAGCTCTGTTCGAGTTGTCGCGCAATTGTCCCGCCGGCATTAGAACTCTAACAACGCCCCATGAAACGTTCATGCACCGACGACTACAAATTTGTGCATATTTTTATATAATGAGGCAAAAATAAAAACGGCCGCCGATCGGCGGCCGTCTTCATGTTTCACTCCCGCTGATGATCAGGCCAGGATCATTCCTGCCTTCAGCATTTCGGCGCCGCTCAGGCCATGGACGCCGTCCAGTACCGCCACATCGATGATGCTGCCACCCACGTCTACCGACACGGTAGTGCCCGCATCCCCATCGGCCACGACGAGGTTCTCGGCACGGCCCTTGAGAATCCCGTGGAGGTCGAGGCTGTCGCCAACCTCGAAATCCGTCACGTGATCGACGCCGAGATGCTTGTCGCCGTCGATGAGATCCTTGAGCTGCCAGGTGAACGTGTCGTTACCCTTGCCGCCCGTCAGCACGTCTTCACCACCAAGGCCACGCAACACATCGTTGCCGTCACCGCCCGTCAGCGCGTCGGCCCGCTTGCTGCCTTTCATCAGATCGTCGAACGAAGACCCGATGACGTGCTCGAAGCTCGACACGAAGTCCGAACCCATGCCTTCGGCCGACTTCTTCGACAGATCGATGGTCATCCCCTGCTTGGCGCCGGAGAAGTCGATGGTGTCGTAGCCCGACCCGCCGACATAGCTGTCGTCGCCCTGCCCGGCGATCACGCGATCGTCGCCAGAGCTGCCGAGAACCTCGTCATTGCCGTCGCCGTCGTCGAGCGTGTCGTTGCCCGAGTTGCCGAACAAACGATCGTCGCCGGCACCACCCACCAGCGTATCGTCGCCGGTATTGCCGCTCAGCGCATCGTTACCTTCACCGCCGTCCACGAGATCGTTGCCCTTGCCGCCGAACATCGTGTCGTCGTCGGCCTCGCCGAACATCTCGTCGTCGCCGGAGTTACCCCACATCTGGTCGTTGCCCGCACCTCCGTGCAGAACGTCGTCGTCCAGATATGTGCTCTGATGTGGGTTGACGACGCCCGTGGGCCGGCTTCCGCCGTACATGACGTCGTTGCCGGCGTCGCCCCACAACGCGTCGTTGCCCTTGCCGCCGATAACTACGTCATCTTGGCCACCGACGAGCGACACACTGATCTGCGATTGCGCGACCAAGTTGGACTCGCCCTCGGTGAAGGCCTCCACGGAGAGCGTGAAATCACCCGAATCCGGTCCCGTGATCGACAATCCCTGGAGATCGTCGGCGGTAAGTGTCCAGCTACCGTCATCATTGGCTATTCCGGCCGAGAGAACGGCGCCATCGGGCAGATTGGATACGCGGATCGACAGCTTCTCCGAGGCATTCTCGTCGACGAGATCGACCTGAATGTCCAGCGGCACCGTCACCCAGCCATTCGCATCGCCGTGCAACTCGTCGTCGCCGTCCTTGCCGGCCACCTCGTCGTTGCCCCGACCGCCACTGAGCCCGTTGCCGTTCTTGTCACCCAAGACGTTTTGACCAGCATCGAAATCGATAATGTCAGAGGTCTGCAAAGACAGCGTGTCGAGCACAGCTGGATCCAACGGACCGCCTTCATCGTCGCCCTGGCCTGCGCCATGCTCACCCGACTGGCCGTTGTCCGAGTGACCGTCGTCGTTGTGGTCACCGTCGCCGTGACCGTTGCCGTCGTGCTCGTGGTCGTGGTCGTCCTTGGCCTCGACGCCCTTGTCCTTCGACTTGCCCTTGTTCTCGGTGTTGC
>VFQT010001042.1_pt1 | contig 36275 bp, 51 predicted proteins | sample 3512381 | NCBI WGS metagenome assembly VFQT01 (sample SAMN10412376, study PRJNA504923) | tailings metagenome | isolation source: Relicate 2 Philex TSF3 active mining site | place: Philippines: Tuba, Benguet | collected 2017-08-29 | reverse complement strand
GTTTGACATGGAATCGGGGAAATATACCAAACCAAAAATTGCGGGTGAGGTTGTCAATAACGACGCAATGGTTACGGTTCCCGCCGCGTGTTTCAACACGGCGTTTGTATCGTCCGCAATTACAATTACAATACCAATGGACGTGGGTTACAAAGAGGTTTGGTTAACTTGTGATAAGTAAAACCACATAAGCAAAACAAAACACGGGGCGTCGAATATGGCGCCCCAATTGTATAAACATATTGGAGTTATATCAAATGAAATTTTATATTGAGGGACAAACAGTTGACGCGCCATTATTTCAAATTTTAACACCCGCGTTATACGAAAAAATTACCCCCATGTTATTGGAGTTGGCGCAAAGCAAAGGAGCGCAAAGCGCCGCGGAGCAGGAAATACTAAACAAAATTTATACCGTTCCCCATTTGTCTGAAAGGATAGATTTGTCAAAAGGCGCGGACGCGTTCGGCGATATTATGAATGATTTTCGTTTCCAAGAAATTGTAAAGGACGCGTATTTGAAAGTTCGGGAAAATTTGTTTGAGGTTATCAATATTGACGGTTCAACAATCCCCCAAATATTTGAGTTCGTAAAATGTGTTGTGGACGTTAAAAAAGTTACAAACGCTCAATTGTTGGTCGGGTTGCAAAGTGAAACAAATTCCGAATTTTGGAACGCTCAGGATATAGACGGGATATTGGACGAATTGAAATTTTTTCGTTCGACTGTATGCAAACGAATCCGTATTGGTTGAATACTACCGGGACGAATTTGTATGTTTTAACGACCCCGACGAAAAGGAATTTTTAGAAGACGACGAAGCGAACCCCATAAATTATTTGGACGAAACGTTTAACGAAAAGTGGACGGTATTCAGTTGGGGCGCATTGGGAAAACCCGCCGCGTTTTTGGAATTATGGCATAATACCCCGCGTTACGAAGTTTGGCAAATTATTGCCATGAATTTGACGCAATCAAAAATATCAAATAGGAAAAAATAAACATGGCAGACGTAAACGTTTCGTTTGGTTTGGACGCCCGCGAATTATTCGACGCGCTCAAAAATGTGAACACCGCCACGGCTCAGACGTTAAACAAGTTGGAACAGGACGCCAAAAAATTGGGGGACTCACTTGTAACGAATATGGCAAAGGGGACGGGTGGTATTTCACAATCCAAACGTGAGTTGACGGGGTTTATTGACGAAAACAAAAAAGCATTGGTCGCCATGCAATTGAACGGCGAATCGGGAACCAAGGCATACAAATTAATTGAGGAACAAGTTAAAAAAGCTCAATTGGAGGTTGGTAAAATTGACGACGCCGCAAAAAAGGTGGACGCGTCGTTATCGGGGATTGGGGACGGAGGCGCGGCCACGGGAAAATTGGGCGGGTTGTTTGATAGTTTAACGTCAAAGGTTCCGGGCCTTGGTGGCGCCGTTGGTAATTTGGGCGGTTCGTTTCAATCATTAGCGGGCGGGGTTACGGGACTTGTCCCGGGTCTTGGTTCGTTAACGGGCGTGTTGGCGGGCGGTGGAATTACGGCGGGCATTGCGGCCGTTGGCGCGGGCGTTGCATATTCAATTGAAAAGGGGAAAGAATTTGAAACGCAGTTGGCGTCACTCAGTTCCATAACGGGCGTTTCAGGCGCGGGGTTGGAAGATTTGGGGGAAAAGGCCAAAACAATGGCGGCCAAATTTGGAACGGATGCAAGTGCAAATATTGACGCGTTCAAAACCATTTTGTCCAAGTTGGGGCCGGATATTGCAAAGAGTCCGGAAGCGCTAAACAGTATGGCGGAATCGGTTAACACGTTGTCAAAAGCAACGGGCGACGACCCCGGAAAAGCGACGGAAGCGTTAACGGGTGCATTGCTCCAATTTGGCGTGTCGTTAGATGACCCCGTAAAAGCCGCGGACGCAATGGCGGTGGCCATGAATGTTTTGGCGGCGGGTGCAAAGGAAGGCGCGTCTGAGGTTCCCGACGTTGCGGCCGCTATTAATGTGGCGGGGGTTGCGGCGTCCAAATCAAAAGTTTCATTTGAGGAAACAAACAGCGCCATTCAAATTTTGGCCGCGGGCGGTAAGGTCGGAGCGGAGGCGGGGACAAGTTTACGGAACGTATTAAATAAATTAGGTGAGGGGCGTTTCCTACCAAAAGACACCGCGAAGGAATTGGAAAGGGCGGGCGTCGATATTAACAAATTGGGGGACACGTCCATAACGTTTTCCGAACGTTTGCGGGAATTGAATAAAATTTCAGCGGACGCGGCGTTAACTACCAAATTGTTCGGAACGGACGCGGCGGCGGCGTCCATTTTGATTAAAGGCGCAAACGGGGAAATTGCGGGCGGTATGGACCAATTGACACAAAAGTTAACGGGGACAAACACGGCATACGACCAAGCCGCAATCAATATGAATACGTTTGATGAATCATTAAACAGAGTTAAGGCAAACGTAGATAATTTTGCAATTGGATTTTACCAAGCCATGCAAACGTCGTTTGGAATGTTAGCAGAATCAACGGGTCCCGCAATTAATGAAATGTTTACAACCATTGGCACGCAATTACAAAATATGTGGGGAATTGTCGAACCCATTTTGGCCGCGTTGGGTGCAATATTAATAAACTCAATTTCCTACGCAATTAATGTAACAGCCGAAACAATAAACGTGTTTTATGAATTGGCAACGTATGCGTTTGACGGAGTTATGAACGCATTAAAACCATTATACGACGCAATTATGAGCGCGTTGGGTTTGGACGGAGCGGCGGGGGAAGGTATTGACGTGATGAAAATTTTACAGGACGTTATGAATACGGTCGGAACCGTAATTAGTGCGTTGTTTGATATTATTGCAGAGTTCGGAAAAATTGTTATTGATTTCATTGTGGGTTCAATTTCAAACGCCGTAAAAATAATTGTTCGTATTGGGGAATTGTTTGTAGAGTTTGGAAAATGGATTGGTGATTTAATTCAAAAAATTCCCGGCGTGCGTTCTGTATTTGAAGGGTTAAAATCCGCGTTTGACACCGTTTACAATTTCTTTGCAAATTTGCCCTCTGTTATCAATGAAGTTCAAATCTATCTAAAAGCAGTTGGCGGTACGTTCCGTACTGTATTTAATATTTTGAAGGAATCATTTGACGCGGCGTTAAATTTAGATTTTGGAACAGCCGCCGAAAAATTGGGTTCCGTATTTCAGTCCCAAACATGGGCGCAGGCGTTTAATGCAAATTTACAAGCGGCGCGCAATGAATTAAAAGCAACGGGCGAAGCCGCAAAGAAAACGGGAAAAGAATTACAGGAATTTCAAAGCAAAGGCGGAGGCGGAAAAGTTCCAACACCGGACGGCGGGGACGAAGACGAGAAAAAAGAAAATAACAGAACCGCAAAAACCGTAACGGAATTTCAGAAACGAAAAGCGGCCTATGATAAATTTGTAACGGAAATTGAAAACGCGCGAAATATTGAGTTCGCAAATTTTACCGAACAACAAAAAGCAGAATCGGAAACATACCAAAACAGACTGAAAACAGACGCGTCCAAATTAAACGAATATTTGAACCAACAATTTCAAGCACAACAAACAACGCAATTTATTGAAACGCCCGTTGTGATTAAACCAACGGGGGAAAATGAGAGCGCAACCAACATACAAAAATTTTATGTTGACACGTTTTTGAAAAATAAAAATGTTGTGGACAAAATAGCGGCGGACCAATTAAAAGACCAATTAAAAGAGGAAGCGGAATTACGTAAACAACAAGTTGCGGAAGCCGAGAAACAATACAAAGATTTGGCCGAAATAATTGGAACGGATATTAAACAAAGCACGTCCGCCCTTGCAACCGCTATTCCAAACATTGGAGCAATAACACAAACGCAATATGCCGACGCGACGAAAACCGCGGAGGGCTTTGTTGAAACGCTCCGAATTAAAAGTAAATTTATTGAGGACCAATTGGTTGCGGCTCAAATTGCGGGCGCGGACAAGGCCGCGGAATCTTTACAAAAGCAATTGGAAGCGAATAACAGTTTATTGGATAGCGCGGAAAATAGATTAAACGCATACGTTGACGCGTCGGCCGTAACGCTCCAAAATAACACGCTTGCAAACGTTGCGGCGCTTGCAGTTCAAAAGGGATTATACGACGTATTTTTGAATGATAAAACAAAAGCCGAACGCGAACAATTAGAAAAGGCACGGGAGGAAAAATTAAACGCGCTCCGTCAAGAGGAAGACGATTTAGAAACGTCCCTTGCAAACCGTGAAATTTCGTTCGATGAATACCAACAAAAGGTTGGCGCCATTGCAGAAAAACGACGCGAAGCGGAGGCCGAGGGCGAACAAAGATTAAACGCCATTTTGGCAAACCTGAAACGCGCGGGCGAAACGGCATTGGGAGAAATTGCCAAAACAGAGTCCGCAAAATTGATAACAACCGCGACGGAAAAACAAAATAAGATTACGACCGCGGAAACTGAATTGGCGGCGGCGCAACGTGCGTTAAACAGAGTAAAGAAAACAGACGAAGCGGAATACTTAAAAGCACAGGAAGAGGTTGCCGAAAAAACAAAACAATTGGCGGACGTGGACGCGCAAACGTATGGTTTTCGGACCGCCGTATTGGAAGAGTTCGCGGGAAAAGCAATCGAACAATTTGGAGCATTGGCGGCGTCGGGAACCGCAACGTTAGCAGACGCGGGAAAATTGGCGCTCGGTTTGGTTGTTGACTTGCTTAAAAAACAAATCCCCGTATGGGTTGCGTCTATATTCGGAACAACCGTTGGTCAATTGGGACCGTTCGGAATTTTGGTTGCGGGTGGTTTGACCGCAACGTTGTATGCGCTTGCAAACGAAGCCATGGCGGGTTTCAAAACGGGAGGTTACACAGGTGACTCAGGAACGGACGAAGTGGCGGGCGTTGTTCACGGACAAGAATACGTATTGAACGCAAACGCCACGCGCCAAAACCGCGATGTTTTGGAATGGGCAAATAAAACAAACAGACCAATTGCGGAATATTTCCGCGCGCATGGTTTGGAGCGCAAAACATATTCCGTAAACGACAACGGACAATTGGTTTTTGAGGTGCAAAAATTACGTGAGGAAACCCGTAATTTAGGGGTGAACATTCGGCGAAATACGACAGTTGAAATACACGGAAGTTTGACAGGTGACGGGCGTTCCATTAACGCAATAATTGAAAACAACAAACGCAAACAAATACGAAGAGGTTAAATTATGGCGTGGCGTTTTTGGGCTAAAATTGAGGGTTGTGATGTTGACACCTTTTCCACGGGACACGCAAGTTATACCGCAATCGAATTGCCAATTTTGGGAATTTTCCCCGCGTTCGCTATTGAGTCAAACACAATAACAACAATTGGCGGGACGGAAATCGGACAACGGAAAATGCGCCATAAATTGGAATTGAATATGTTTCCCGTTTCAACATGGGACAACGGAAACACCATAAGCACGGACCATATCATGTATTTGTTAGACACCGTTTTACAAAAGAAATACACGCGCATGGTGGCGCCGACGGCTCCAAAAGTTTTACCCGACCGTTGGCGGGACACAACAAATTTTCCGAATACCGCAACCCTTATTCCGTTTGTCTTTGCGCGTTGTGATGTTACCAATGAAAAGTTATGGGCGTCCGGTAACGAACGCCTCACATTAACGTTATATTCGCGGGACCAAAATTAACATGAATATAAACCGTTATTATACCAATTGGACGGCGGAAAATGGCGACGCGTGGAAATTGACCATAATACCGTCGCACGATTATATTGACGCCGTGGACACCATTACAAGTGGTTACGCGGCGGATATTCAATTGCCCGGTTCGTTTCTACTTGAAACCATGAGTTTGAACACGGAATTGGGGGATATTCCCGCGGGCCTTGTTTCCCAAACATTGGAAATTGAAGTTAATTTAGCGGCGTTACAAGGGACCAATGCGTTAAACGAATTACGGACAAATCTACTCAGGGGCACAACGTTTCAGTTATACCCCATTAAACAGTCCGGAGCATTTGCCGTAACGAATTTTTTTGACTGTTTCAACACGTTTATTTTACAATGTGATTATGGAACGGGAACCATGCAAACGGTTTTCATTGGTTGTCAAAAATTCGCGGCGGAAAATGAATTAAACATAACACCATTAACAAACGTTGTTCCGTATAAAATTGAATTGTTCGATATTATACGGTGCATTGGTGAAATGATAACGCCCGCGTTTTGGACGGAAGAGTTAAAAGCTCAAAACACGAATATAAATTGGGGCGGCGGCTTTTCTCAAAACGAACAAACGGAACATAAGAAACTACGAAGCGGGACAACATACGCGGAGGTTATTCCCGGGTTTGCACGTTCGGGCGCAATTGATTTAACCGTTGAGCCATACGTGTATTATGCTACGACGTTCGACCGATTTAACGCAAAGGTAAACGAAATGTACGCGGGGCATTTGCGCGCTCTTATTCCAAATTATTCCAATGTTTGTTCCGTTCCCGTTCCATTTTCCAAGGCGTGGACGTTTTACCGCAACCGTTTGGATTTGGACGACTCATTAACAGCCGTTCCCGCGCTTGGTTATATTGCTGAAATAGTAAACACACGAACGGGAATAACACAGGGCGGCCCCCATGTAGATAAAAACGCATTTGGAGCGTTCAAAAATTTCCACGAAATCATGCGTTTAATGGCGGAACAATCATTGGAAATATACCGTTTGCAGTATGCACATAGCGCAATTTCCGGTTGGTATTCCGCAACGTTCACGGCGGACTTTTGTTTGCCGTCAACAAAGAGCGGAACGGACCCGAACGGAATTTTATTCAATACGGGAAACATTACAAGCGACGTAAAAATAAAGTTATTGCAAGAAACGTTGACGGAAGCGACCGCGAACGTTAAAACAATAACAGGGGATAAAGATACAAAAGAATTTACGGCCGGGTCACAGGGAACAAGCGGGGACAATAGCAAGGACTTACAAGTTATATTTCATAATTTGACGCTTGCAACGGGACGAGGTGAAACGGCGTTAATTGGAGGTTATGAAGCGGACGACGACGCGGGGTATACGGCCCGCGCGGGCATTGGTTGCGGCCAATTAATCTACAATGATAATGGCATAATACGCAAAGTTGATACCCAATGCCGTGTCAATTGGAATTATGGTTTTACGGAGCCGTCTGTGTCAAGTGTTGACGGAATGTTTAACCAAGTGAACGGCGCCATAATAAAGGAACAACAAGAAGCGGGGTTACCGTTTACGCTTGCAACCGCAATGGTAACGGTATTGAGTGACCCAAAACAAGCCGTTGCGGAGTTTAACACGACAATAGAAACGGCAAAATACACGGACGTTGGCAAAGAGTGTCGAATTGATTTTAACGCGTTAAACCCATTGTTGACCGCAATATACAATGCGAACACGGCGCGCGGCGTGATAACGTCACATAAGCATAATATCAAGACAAACGAAGTTCAATTAACAATACGCGTTCACGGACTCACATAATGAAATACAATGAATTGGTTAGGCCGTCGGGAATAGGACGCAAACAAGTTGCGTTCGCAACGTCCGTGGTTCCGTCTGAATTGTCCGCCGCGGAATCATTGTTAAACACTCAGGAACAAGCCGCGCCATATATTGACGCCGCCGTTTCGGTTGGCGCGTTTGGTGAGGCCGCCGCGTATTCCGCCGCAACCGCCGCCCAAAATGAGGTTGCGAATTTTTGTTTTCAAAGCGACCGCGTTACGGATTTTGCATTTGTAACGGGTCCCGCGCGTTTTCAATTTGGCCGTTCCATTGTAACGAACCCATACATAACATACGACCCGCGGACGCAATTGTTTTCATGCCGTAAACCCGGGTGGTATTTCGTTACATTTTTTGTTTACTTTACAGGCATAAACGCGAACGTAGATTGGTCGTGTGCATTAACGCCCGAAACAACCGCCGTTTATTCAGGATTGGACGAAATACACGCAACCACAATGGATTTTAACAACGTGGCGAAACATTGCCATTTGACGGGAACGGGTTTGTTTAATGTTCCCGCGCAAATTAATGGTGATTTGTCCCAAGGTGAACGGAGGTTTTCAATAACCATAAGCACAACACACGCGGGATTGAATACATTTACAAATTCAAACACGAAGGTAGATTTGAAAATAATATATTTGGGCGCATTACCCATGAGCCAACGCGCATTATTGGGCGCCGTTTAACAGAGGAAACAATATGCAATTTTATACAGGCCGCAAAGGCGTGGACCGCGTTCGTAATACGTTTGATTTTGGAACCCTTGACACCGTGGCGTATGCGTCGGGTGATATATTAACAAGCGCCGCAATTAGTTTGCCGGACTCAGGACGTTCCGCGGGTGAGACGGGGGAATTTCAAACAATCATTTTAAAGGAAACAAACACGGGGGGAACGTTACAAAAACCCGCGCTCCGTATTTGGTTGTTCGGGTCTTCATTAACGCCCGCCGCTCGAAATTCACCACAGGCATTTACAAGCGCACAAATTGATTTATTGGTGGGGTATTTTGATATTGCAAACGCGGATTGGATTAATGGAGGAACGGGCGTTGCCATGGTTTCCAAAATTGTTTCCATTCCATACGGTTTACAAGCGGCGTCAAATATATTATATTTGGTTCCTGAAATACGCGGCGCATATACGTTCCATTCCACGGCGCGCATAACAGGACAAACAATACAGGCAATTGATTAAATATGCCAAACCTAAATTTAACAGACGTAAACGACGGAACAATTTACAGCGTTGTAAAAGCGGACGTAATTGCAATTTACGAGTTAACCGATTACCGTATTGTTCGCATGAATAGCGGAACAGAATACGACGTTTCGGAAACATTCGCAACGCTTGTTTCAGAAGTTGGCGGTGGTGGCGCCCCGCCCGGTCCGTAAATTTACGTTCCAAATGAAAAGACAAAAGCCCACAAATTACGTGGGCTTTTTTGTCCGTGTTATCAGCACTCATGGGGGGAGCGTTAACAATGCAATATAAACAAAGTTTGAAACATAGCAAAATACAAACATGATAAGAATACAAATTGAATACCGCAACGGAATAACCCGCCAATATTTGCCAACAAATTGGACTCAAATTTACACATTATCGAACGCTCCAAACGTTCAATTTGTGACGGTTTACGCAATTACGCCCCGCGATTTCCAAGAATATCAAAAAAAAATTAACGCCCAAAACATCGATTTTATGCGGGTTGTAAGGTAGCCCTAAAAATATTTTCAAAAAATTTTATTTTTTTCTTGCATTGTGTTAAAGTTTCCACTAAGTTTGTACCAACAAGTTAACGCAATAACAAACAATATCGGAGCAAAGCAATGACAACGGAACAAAAGAACATGCTTATTCATGTAAACCCAATTGACGCATACAAAACATTTATTGTTAATGAGGATTTGCATAAAACATGGGAAATGTTAAGGCGAACCGCGGTTAACGCCTTATGTATTGAATCGGGTATATTCAGAACAAAGTATGAAATAATAGCAAGCCAACAAGCACTATACATGATGTTAAATTTAGAAATGATTTAATAGGAGCCGCCACAATGTTTAACAATGTTTTTCAAGACCGCAATGAATATACGAGCGCCGTTTATTGGTTTATTATGGAAATGCACGACAACCGTTATTCAATACAAAACAATAATGTGATATTTGACGAATGGGAAAACATGCCCGTTTACGATTTAGACAAAGACAATGAAATAATTTTAGTTGACCAATGGCGTAATTATGATTTTTATTTTCAGCCAAACGGAGTTAACAATTATGATTACTAAAAAATTTGTATTGGTAAAAACATACGCAACCAAACAACAAGCAAAACAAGCGGCGCCCCGTTCCGCCGCAATCATCAAACATAACGACGGGCGTTTTATTGTTAAACAATCAAATGTTCGGAAATCGAACAAAGGAGCAAAGTAATGGCAGACAAAACAAATAGGTTCACGCGTGATGAAATATTATGCGAACAATTTACAATAAGCACAAAGGAGTGGGCCTTACATTTTGCAAAATGCATGGCAGAGGAATACAACGTCGGTTTTACAATACAGTCAAGACACGACACCACCGAATGTATTGTTTCATTTTCGGACGACCCAATACATGAATAAGAAACGCGGCCCCGGATTATTCGCGGCGTTGGTTGTGATATTAACGGCGCATTGGTTAATACAAATGTTGGAACGTTGGTTGGGGTTGCCCTTGCAATGAAATCAGAATACATAACAATTTCAGAGGCCGCAAAATTGTTGAACGTGACTAAATTTTACGTTTACATTTTGGTAAAAGGGCGGACGCGTGCAAACGGAAAACAAGAGCCGCCAAAATTCAAAAAGGTTTTGCGGTTTGACAAACAACACTATACATGGTATTTAATTCATATTGACGAAGTTAAACAATACAAAAGGAGCAAAGAGCATGGAACAAAACAATAACAAATTTGTAAACATAGTTTCCACATTGTTGGCAATATTCGTTATATTGTATTTCGTTACGGTTGCGGTTTTGACAACGGCGGCCCTTGTAAAATATTTATTTCATTAATTGATTGGAGCAAAGAAATGATTATTCGCAAATCATTGGAAGAGATGCCGGAACGCGGTTTGAACATTCTCATTTATGGGGACCCGGGCATTGGTAAAACAACCCTTGCAAACACCGCCCCCGACCCGCTTGTTTTGGATTTTGACAACGGATACCACCGCGCGTCACATTCCAAACACTACGTTACGTATAATTCATGGGGTGACGTGGTAAAAGACAAACAAGATATTTTGACGGCGCTCAAAAACGATTACAAAACATTGGTTGTTGATACGGTGGGAACGGGCATTGATTTGATGCAAAACCACATTGTCGAAACGCAACCCGCGTTAAAAAATAACAATATTAAAATGTGGGGTGAAACCAAGAAAACCGCCGCGGACTTTTTCGGACCGCTGAAATATGCCGGTAAAAATGTGGTTTATATTGCGCACGCCAAATTAAAAGAGGAAGGCGACACCCGCCGCGCAACGCCGTTAATTCCTGGTTCAACATACGACACCATTTTACAAACCTGTGATTTAGTTGGATATTATACAACAACCAACAATAAGCATATTTTGACGTTTGATTTGTCCGACACCGTGACGGCCAAAAATTGCGCGGGCATTGCTCCAATTGTGGTACCGGATGTTATGAATATGGCGGGTTTATTGGCGGGCGTTATTGAGGAAACAAAAGCGGCGTTAATTGCACGCGCCAAAAATCAGGAACAAGGATTGGAAGTTGTGGCCAAGTGGACACAGGCCGCGGAAAAGACAAAGGACCCGAACGCATTGTACGAACAAGTTTCAAACGCCGGGTTATCAAATGAGGTTAAACGCTCCGTATGGTTCGCAATCGTTACGGCGCTCAGTAAACGCGGGTTCACATGGAACGCGGACGAGAAAGAATTCCAAAAGGTAAAACAATGATACGCCGCCAAATGCCATACGAATTACAGCGCGCAATTGACCAAGTTATTGAACACGTGGACACACAAATTTCCGTGGACCTTACCTATTCAGAATTACAACACATGGCGCGGGAATACAAAGATAAAACGCAAATTCAGGCGCTCGCGATTGTTCACGGAGCCGTTAAACGTTTGTTATTTACCACAAATAACAATAGTTTGGAAGAGGTATTTTTTGACCCGATTTATTGGAAGTTTTTCAGCAAAGCAAGACGCGCGGATATATTGGCGCAATTGCGTAATTACGTGGAGGAATTACCGTGAGCAAAGTAAAGGAAGTTATTATAGCATTGTTTTGGGTTTTCATGTTGACGTCGTTTGCAATGATTGTATTTCAAGTTGTAAAAACAATATGGGAAATGAAACATGCTTAAAATTTCAGCCACGCAATTAGAAACGCACAGGCGTTATTTACACGGCAAAATTTCATTAGACCAATTACATAGCCAATTGCTCCGTTTGGAGCCGCCAAACGAATTAATGGCGCTCGGAACGCGGTTCCATGAATTATTGCAAGCCGACACCATTACGCCAAAATCATGCGCCCCGAATTTTGAATATAACCAAATGTTGGAAGCGCGTTCCCAAATTGATTACAGGTGCAAAGCGTTTGAAGTTAAACTACGGTCCACAATTGACACATACGACGGAACGCCCGTTGTAATTACAGGCGTGGCGGACCAATTATTTCCGGACAAAGTAGTGGAATACAAAACCCGTTATTCCCCTTTTCAATACGAAGGTTACGCGGATTCTATGCAATGGCGTTTATATTGCTTGTTGTTTGAAGTGCCCGCGGTCAATTACAAGGTTTGGGAAATGAAACGCCATGAGGAAACTAATTTTTGCACGGTCAAAAGTTACAACGATTTCACGTTATACGAATATCCAAATTTGAAACGCGACGTTCGGGCCGCCGTTACGGAATTAATAGATTTAATACGGGTTTTACGTATAGACAAGGAACCCGTATTTCAATACACGGACCCATTATTGGAGGTTAATTTATGAGGCACTATATTAACGCGGTGCGAAACCGTGATTTTTACGACGGCGCCATAAAATTGGAGCGCGCAATTATCTTTATTTTCAAGTATTTACGGAGCAAATTATGAGTTTATTGGCATGGTTCCGCGGGTTATTTGGCAAACCCACCAAAAAGCGCCAAACCGTTGACAATAATACTATTTACGCTATTTATGAACAAGACCCGAACGCACGTGTTTTTGTGAACGGCGTAAAACATGAGCCGTTGAAACAATACCGCCGTTACGACACCTTACCACAGCCCGGAAGGTTAAACGAATTGGAAGTGCGTTTTATTTTGAGTCGTTTTGCAACGTCCGAGGCGTCACAGGTTGCCCGAAAACTTAACAAAATGGGATATTTGACACCCCGCGGGAAAAAATGGAATCAAGGTTCCGTTTGGTATTGGCGACAAACAGAACAAAAATTACAGAAAATTCGCGAACGCATTTCAAAACAAAACAGCAAACGGAAACAACCGCAACCCGTGATATTCAGGAACGCGGATTTACGACAAAGACAAAACGGCATAAATTGATTTTAAGACACGAAAGGGGGGTAACGCGATAATTGACACGGGTTAACCCCTTTTCGTTTAACCACGGCCACGGAAACGGCCAAAAACGATATTTTACAACATAGCAAAGGACGCAAAACAATGAATACAGACACAGAATTTTACAGTTTGTCCGATTTGGGCATAATGTTGACACAAATTTTACGTGGTATTGAGCGTATTGAAACGGCGCTCCAAAATCATTCTCAAAATTCCGCTCAAAACGAAAAGTTTGAGGGAGATTTCGTTAGAAATCTAGAAACGGGGTTGGGGGGGGATTATAGGGGGGGGAGTGTTAGGGGGTATAAGGGGGAAAGAGAGGGGGGGGAAATAAGGGGGGGGAAGGGGGCGAAAATTGTCCCAAATGAAGTTTCCACAACCGTAGTTACGGAAGCCCTAAAAATTATGGAATGTTATTTGTCTGAAATGGAGTTTTCCCGGGCAAATAGCGCCACGGGACGAAACGCGGCCGCAAAGGAAGTCCAAAAACTGTTAAACGTGGGTTATTCCGCGGCTCAGGTTATACAGGCGGTCCGTGATGCGTCAAACGAGCCGTTTTGGCGTAAACAGTTCCGCTCCATTGCCAAATTAACGCGCAAAAATAAAGACAACGTCCCGTATATTGACGTGTTTTTGGCATTAAACCAAACGAAACACAAATTACCAACAAATCGTCCAAGAATAATAGTATAAACACATGAATTTACAACCACTTACAACGGATATTGGCGAGGCCACAAAATACGCGAGTTCAAATGCTGAAAAAAAGGGAAAAAAATTGTCCGATTTACTCCGTGAGGAACGGGAATTGTTATTTGAGCAAAGTAAAACGGAGGAAATGCCCCTTATTCGGATATTGAAACCGGAAAATGAGTTGGTTTACCAATTGAAACCCGCAACGCTCAGACAATACGGACGGAAGGCGCATAAAAAAGAGTTCAAATTGCCTGAATACGGACGGATTGTAAATTACAAATTGGTTAAACATTCCGCGGAACATAATGCGCGTATTGACGCCATGATAAAAACCATAATTCAGGATTTTGCGGAGGCGTTTGGAATAGCAGAAACGGAATTACGGAGCCGAAACAAACAATACCATATAACACGCGTTCGTAATTTGGTTATTGGTTTTTTGTATGCTCATGTTCACATGGACGCGGAGGATTTACGCCGCAATTTTGATTTACCCAATTATTCAATGTTCCGCGACCGTTTCCGGCAAATGAAATATTTAATTTCATGGGTATTTTTTGCCCGTCCGTATTCCAAAATATACAAAAAGCATAAAACGAGGTTGGATTATGATTTCAAGAACGGAACACAATTTGCGGTCGGTCGGGGGGTTGGCCGATATAGCCGCCGAAATGGACGGCGTAAACAATTGCGCAAAGACACCGAACAATAGTATAAAATTGTCCGAACAATTACGCCGTGAACGTGTTAAATTGTTTGGAAAACATGAGTCAAAAATAGATATTTTGACAAAGGACAAGGACGCATATAAACGCCCGTTACCATTACCGGAACACGTAATTAACGCGGGTGATGTTTGGCCATATATTGGCATGGTTCACGGATATATTGAACAACAAACGGGCGTTCCATTACACGTGTTATTCAGTAAACGACGGTCCACGGGTTCAAATCATGCAAAGGCGTTTTTGGTGATTTTACGGTATGGGTTTAATTTGAACCGTCGCGTAATTTGTGAATATTTGAATATCAATATAACACACGTAAATTGGTTGTTGGATAACTACCGGGAAAACGCAATGTATTCCCCTGAATTTACCGACGTTATGGCGGATATTTTGGAGCATATAAACGGACTCAAATAATGAATTACAGAGATTACAATATAACGGGTTTGGATATTGACGGCCCCGAGGAACAACGGACGACGTGCCCGCAATGTTCACACGAACGCAAAAAGAAAACGGACAAATGTTTGGCCGTTAATATTCAGGAACGGACGTGGTTTTGTCACCATTGCGCGTGGGCGGGTTCCCTTGGTTCGGGAAAATATACAGGTGGCGCAAAACGCTCCGAACCCGTGGAATTAAACCGCCCCGAAAACAATTTAACGGACAATATTTTGAAATGGTTTGCGGAACGTGGAATACCGCGTGACGTATTGGAGCGCAACCGCGTGGGTATGGAAACGCGCCACGGCGTTGACTATATTTCGTTTAATTACTATGTGAACGGAAAATGTGTTAACAGCAAAATGAGGTCGTTAAACAAGGATTTTACACAAACCCCAAACGGGTTTCGGACGGTGTATAAATTTGACGATTTGGCGGACCGTAAAACCGCCATAATAACGGAGGGGGAAATTGACGCGCTCAGTTATGAGGCCGTTGGCATTGTTAACGCCGTTTCAGTTCCCGACGGTGCTATTAATCCGTCCGCGCTCCGTATTGAAACCAAAATGCAATTTTTGGAAAATTGTATTGAGGCGTTCGACAATTTGGACGAAATTATTTTGTCGTGCGATTACGACCCGCCCGGTATGCGTTTAACGGAGGAATTGGCGCGCCGTTTGGGCCGTGAACGTTGCAAGGTGGTAAAATACCCGGAAGGGTGCAAAGACGCAAACGACGTATTGATTAAACACGGTCCCGCGGCGTTATATGAGTGCGTTGCAAACGCGGAACCATACCCATTGGAAGGCGTCGTTAATTTGACGGACTCAATTGAAAAGTTATTGGAATTGAGGGTGAACGGATTTCCCGACGGAGCCGTTACAAATGAGTTCACAACGTTTGACGGAATATTCAAATTTTTCCCGGGACAATTGACCATAGTAACGGGTATTCCTTCGCATGGAAAATCGGGATTTATTGACCATATTTTAGTTTTATTGGCGCGTGTTCACGGTTGGAAATCCGCCGTATTTTCGCCCGAAAATCCGCAATATGAAATGTGGGTTATTCGTTTGCTCGAAATAGCAAAGAAACGAACGTTTTTTGGTTTTGACGGTATTCCCGCAAACGAAATACGGGAGGCCGTCACGGCGTTGGCGCAATATTTTTATTTAATACAACCGTCCGAAAATTTTACGTTAGATGTGGTATTGGCGACGGCCAAAACATTGCTCCGTAGATTTGGAATAAACGTCCTTGTTATTGACCCGTGGAATAATTTGGAAGTTCAATTACAACGGGGTGAAAGTGAAACGAGTTACACGGCCCGCGTATTGGTTAAATTACGTATGTTTGCAAGGCAGACGGGAATACATATTATTTTGATTGCACACCCGCGTAAAATGAGTAAAGATATAAACGGGGAATATGAAGTTCCAACGGCCTACGATATTTCCGGCTCCGCTCATTTTTACAACGTGGCGGACAACATATTGAGCGTTTACCGTGAAATGCCCCGCGAAGGTTCGGACCCGTCCGATTGCAAAACAACGGTTTACGTTCAAAAGGTTAAAACAAAATATACAGGCGAATTGGGTTCCGTGAAATTCAATTATTTACGCAAAACACAAAGTTATATCGAGGCGTTGACGCAATGAGCATAGAACAAGCCATTGAAATTTTGAGAAACCACAACGCATGGCGTAACGGCGCCGCGGTTCCAATGGTCCGTCCTGAATTGGTCACGGTTGCAATTGAAACCATAATTAAACATTATGAAATACAATAGTGATTTCAAATTTGATTTGAAAATCGGTCAATTAAAAGAGCAAGAAATTGGCGCAATATTCAATAATAAAAAAATTGAGGTTAAAACCGATTTCATGGCCCATGAAACGGGCAATATTGCGCTCGAATATGAGTCGAGGGGAAAACCAAGCGGTATAGCAATTACGGAAGCGGATTATTACGCATATTGTTTACCGTTTGCAAATTTCCAAAATATTATTATATTCATGGAAATAAACGAATTAAAACGTTTAGCCCGTGAGTATTGGAGCAAAGGAAATATAAAAAAAATGGGTGATGAAAATACGTCCGTTTCGGTATTAATTCCGCTCCAAAAATTGTTTGAAAATAGAACATGAAAACACCACCCAAAAAATATAAAGTGAAACAGACGGGAACGGAAATTGAACAAGCCAACGCGGTTTTATTTTTGAGCGTCGCCCGTTCGTTTGGCATTACCGGAATAGAACGTGAACACATTTTTGCGTCTGAAATTGGGAGGCGTTGGCGTTTTGATTTTGCACTACCAAAACACAAAATTGGAATAGAAATCGAGGGCGGGGCATGGTCAAACGGACGCCACACACGGGGAGCGGGTTTTATTGCAGACTTGGAAAAATATAACGCGGCGGTTGTCCTTGGTTGGCGCGTGTTGAGATTTACTCCCCAACAAATCAAACAAGCCGAAACATACGAATTAATTTCAAAATTGGTGAACATAGCATGAGCATAAAACCATACGAATTACGTAACGGAAATTGCAAAGAATTAATAAAACAATTGGCCGATAATTCCATTGACGCCATAGTGACCGACCCGCCCTATGAATTGGGTTTCATGGGTAAAAAATGGGACGCCACGGGCATAGCATACGACGCGGAATTATGGGCGGAATGTTTGCGCGTGTTAAAACCGGGCGGGCATTTGCTCGCATTTTCAGGTTCCCGAACCTACCACCGTATGGCGGTTGCAATTGAGGACGCGGGGTTTGATATTCGGGACCAAATTATGTGGGTTTACGGCTCAGGATTTCCAAAAAGTCACGACGTTAGCAAGGCAATTGACAAAATGGCGGGCGCGGAACGGGAAATAACAGGCACGCGGATTGTTCCCGACCAACGCGGGGGCAAACGAAACAGCGAAGCGACGGCCGAAAACGGCGTGCAAAGTTATGAGGTAAACATTACCGCCCCCGCAACGGACGCCGCAAAGGAATGGAACGGGTGGGGCACGGCATTGAAACCCGCGCATGAACCAATATGCGTTGCAAGAAAACCACTTATTGGAACGGTTGCGGAAAATGTTTTGCAGTATGGAACGGGCGCGTTTAATATTGACGGTTGCCGGGTTGGTAGTGAGCAGATAAAACAAATACATGTAATGAGAATTGACGGCGGCAAAGGTTGTGGAGCGAATGAAGTCGGGGCGAAACAAGCGCGAAACGGAACGGAAACGGTAACAAACGGCCGTTGGCCCGCGAACCTTATTCACGACGGAAGCGCGGAGGTATTGGCGGGGTTTCCTGAAACGATTAGCAAGTGGGGGCAAAGCAAGGCACAGCAAAAAGGAAACGGGTTTATAGGATTTGCACACAATGCCAATTACAACGAAAATTTTATTGGCGACCGCGGTTCCGCTGCCCGTTTTTTCTATTGTGCAAAAGCAAGCAAACGGGACCGTGACGAGGGTTGTGGGGAATTGGAGGAAAAATCAAGATTTGACGATATTGGCAATAAGTGGACAACGGTAGATTACAGAGAAGGAAAAGAGCGCAATGTAATGGCGCGCAACCACCACCCGACCGTAAAACCTACGGATTTAATGCGTTATCTATGTAGATTGGTAACGCCCCCGAACGGTTTAATTTTGGACCCGTTTACGGGCTCAGGTTCGACGGGCAAAGCCGCCATATTAGATGGGTTCCGCTTTTTAGGTTTTGAAATGGAACCGCAATATATTGAAATAGCAACGGCGCGTATTGAATACGCAATTGAACAAAAAGACAAACAGAAAACAGAACAAGAAAATACATTATTTGGAGGCGAAAATGAATAACGCAGAATTTTACGACGCGCAATTTTATGAGTATCAATGGCGCGGGGCTTATGAGTCCGCTAAACAGGTTATCCCGCTAATTGTAAAAATGTATGGTCCGAAAACCGTCGCGGATATTGGCGGGGGCGTTGGGGCATGGTGCAAAGCATTTGAGGAAAACGGAATAAACGCCGTTTGCGTTGACGGGGATTATATCAAACCCGAACAAAGATTATGCGAACAATACATTACGGCGGATATTGCAGACGCGCTCCCAAAATTGCCCGCCGTTGATTTGGCGGTATGTTTGGAAGTTGCGGAGCATTTGCCCGAAACGCGCGCAAAATCATTCATAGCGGAATTGTGTCAAGTTGCGGACACAATTGTATTTTCCGCCGCTATTCCGGGACAAGGCGGGACAAACCATATAAACGAACAACCCCACGAATATTGGCATGAATTGTTCAAACAAAACGGGTTCAAACGTGAAGACGTTTTACGTTTGGGCGTTGCGGGTTGTGATAACGTCGAATGGTGGTATAAACAAAACATTTTTACGTATCGGAAAAAATAGTATATTGTCAAAACATTAATTATTTGGAGCATTTGCAATGTTAGTAAAATTGAATGGCATTATTGAGGAATTGGGACAAACCGTGCAAATTACGGACAAGTTACGTAAACGTGATATTGTCTTGAAAACAGGAACGGGGCAATACCCGGATTACTTAAAATGCGAAGCCATTAACGAACGCATTGGACCAACGGAAGCGTTACGCGTTGGTGATTACGCAACGTTAAACGTAGCCATTGGCGGGCGCAAAGTGACGAAAAAAGACACGGGCGAAAATCTATATTTTACGTCGTTAAAAGTGTTAGCAGTTGAAACGGAACCATTGGGGGAACATTCATTGCGGAACATAGAACAACCACCATTTTAACAAATTATGATTTATCGATTTACGGACCCGCAATTTATGGCATGGAACGGAGCAAACGGGCGTTATTCTTGCAATATTACGTATAACGACGAGCCCGCCGTCTGTTATTTACATGAGGTCCAAAACGCGTGGAAATTCAGTATTTACGACGCGAACGGAAAATACATTGTTCAATACAAATTCCGTGACGTTTCATTGTCGGAAGCGCAAAGCAAAGCGGAATATATTGTGAACATGGAACCATAGATGTTAAACGTTATTGTCCCATACCGCGACCGCGCGGAGCATTTGGCAATATTTGCGCCGTATGTTTCCGCGTATTTAGACGCGTGCAAAATTCCCCATTGCATTTGCGTAATTGAACAAGGCGGTCCGTGGCGACCGTTTAACCGCGGGGCATTATTGAACGCGGGTTTTATATTGGCCTCGGGAATTGATACGGACCGCGTCCAATGGTATGCGTTCCATGATATTGATATGCTCCCAATTACCGCGAATTATTCCTATGCTCATAACCCAACGCATTTGGTAACGGACGCGTCCCAATTTGCAAACGGAATACCCTATGAGGGATATTTTGGCGGGGTGACGTTATTTAACAAACATGATTTCAAGGCCGTAAACGGATATTCAAACGGGTATTGGGGTTGGGGTTCGGAAGACGACGATTTATTGCGCCGCTCAGTTTTGGAAGGGTTAAAAGTGGAACGGCGGGACGGTGGTATATTTAGAAGTTTGGAACACAAATCAAATATTGATATTGATTTGGCAAACGCAAATTTTGAGCGTTTGAAACATGGAACAAGCAGAGAAACGGACGGGTTAACAACATTAAATTTTGAGTTAACGGAGGAATTGGCAATAATGCCAAACGTTAACAAATACACAATTTTATTGGACTGAGGTTTGCAATATGCAATCTATTAAAACATTTGTCCCGCTCTTCATGGGCGCGTTTTTGGCCGTGTTCGTCACGTTCCAAGGCGACGGCATGTTTTCCACATTTGCGGCGGGTTTGGCCAAATACGCATTGGCCGTTGCGTCGGCTTGGTTTGTGGACACGTATTTAATAAAGGAGGTTAATACGCGTGAAATTTTATCCGAAAACCCAATTGCTTATTCTATTTTTATTGGTGCTAATATCCTTACAGCCGCTATGTGCTTCGGAGCGTCTTGAAACATTAAACATTGCGCGCGGATTTATTGGAGTAAAAGAGGAATGGGGGTCAAACCGCGGTTATTGGGTGAACCGTTTTTTATTGAACGCAAAGAGCAAGCCCGGGAATCAATGGTGTGCGGCGTTCGTGGCGTTTTGTTTAGATAGTGCCCGCGTAAAATCATTGGCGGTGCGTTCCGCGTTGGCGCGTTCGTATGTTCGTCCAAATAGCGTAAAAGCAACGCGGGTTATTTCTGAAAACATGGAAATTCCCCCGGGTTCAATTGTCGTTTGGCGTCGTGGAAATACCATATTTGGACACGTTGGTTTTGTGGTAAATTGGAAGGGAAAAACGGGAACCACAATAGAGGGAAACACGTCGTCGGGCGTTCGCGGTTCACAAAACGACGGGGACGGGGTTTACATGAGGAAACGAACAATAAACCCGTATTCATATTTCAGAATTACCGATTTTACAATATATTAAAAATCATGTATTTGCATAACGGGTGAAACGTTATATTTAGACAACCCGTTGCGGGTCTTTGCTATGCTCCAAACAGCGGGGTTAATTGTTTGCTCAGTTAACCCCGTATATTTATATGTGATTTATGCCAAATGGAAAACAACACCGAATTACTACGTAATTTGTTGGCCGCTATGGTTTCGGCGGGAACAATTATATTTTTTCTGCTCCGATTTTTCAAACGCGAACGTATCGAACAAGCCAACCACATAAGCCAAATAATAAAATTGACCGCGGACAACGTATTTAACGGCGCCAAATTGGAAACAAGGGTTACGGCGCTCGAAAAACAGGAACGGGAAAATTCCGAATATATGCGAACAAGTTTCAATAAGGTTCACGAACGTTTGGACCAAATATTTACAATCATTGCAAATAAAAATGATTAAGTATAGATTTGGTTTGCAATATTGGACGGAGCCGACGCCGCGTAAAATTAGACGCGTGGCGGGCGCCTTGTCCGCGTTGGGGGTTGCGGGCTCAGGTTTTGCATATTTACGGGAAAATTTACCCCTTGCAATTACATTGTTAACCCTTGCAACCGCCGGGGCGTTTATTTCCAAATTATTCGCGGAAAATCCGTAATGAAACGGGACAAATTTAATATAGTGATTTACCGCGGGGAAACATATTCCACGCTTGTAAGTTTGAAGGATAACAACGGGGCCGCAATTACGTTGCAAAATGCCACAATAACAGCGCAATGCAGAAACAAAGCAACCAACGCGGCCGTTTTTTCGTTTGTTTGCACTATTCAGGCGCCCGCGTCGGGTGGTGAGTTCCTTTTGTCCGTTCCGGCGGGCACGTCCGCGCCGTTGACGCCTGAAAAAGGGCTCATATACGACGTGAAAATTTCATGGGCGGGCGGGGACACAAAATATTGGTTGGGTGGTGATTGTGAAATAAGGGACACGGTGACGGCGTGAGCGTTTCAAATGATAACGTTAGTATAAACACATACCCGCAGGCCGTTACGCTCAATATAAACGATTTAACGGGGGAAATTTCGGTATTTACGCGCCCCCAAAACGTCGTTATTGAGTTTAACGGAGCATTGACAACGGGTTCGGGTTCGTTTATTATTGGGGAAACACCCGCGGGAACCATTAACGGGAGCAATGCAACGTTTACAACGGCTCAGGGGTTTGACCCCGCGTCCGTATCGGTATTTTTGAACGGCGTCAATATCATTAATGGCGTGGATTACATAACCACCGGGACAAATACCATTTTATTGAATGTTTCCCCCGTGAACGGGGATTATTTACGCGTAAATTACAAATTAGGATAAAAAATCATGCCGGAAACAACCATAGCAGGGCGCCAAATACGTGACGGCGCCATAACAAATAGTAAAGTAGCGGCGGGGGCCGCAATTGAAACTTCCAAATTAGCAGACGGCTCCAATTTTGTCAAAAAGGACGGAACCGTAGCGTTAACAGGAAATTTGGATTTTGGCAATAACAAAGGAACCAACATTGGAACGCCAACGTCAAACGGGGACGCCGCCAATAAGGCGTATGTTGACGGATTGATATCGGCCCTTCCAAGTGCTTACAAATACCGAAACGTTCACGTTGCAACCACGGGGGATATAGATTTATCAAACCCGGGAACCGCCGTATTTGACGGCCACACGTTGACAAGCGGGGACCGCGTTTTAGTATGGCAACAAAGTACACAAAGCCAAAACGGTATTTACGTATTCAACGGCTCAGGTTCCGCAATGACACGCGCCACGGACTCGGACGCATGGGACGAATTAACGGGGACGCTTGTTTACGTTGACCAAGGGACGTTATACGGTGACAAACGTTTTTATTGCACGTCAAACACGGGCGGAACATTGGGAACAACCGCCGTTACTTATACACAGGATTTGGCGGGCACGTTGTCCCCGTCCAATTTTGTTGTAGAGGAAACGCCGTCCGGTTCAATTAACGGCTCCAATACCACGTTTACATTAGCCAACACGCCAACGGCGGGAACGGTTAAACTGTATTTGAATGGCGTTCGTCAAAAGAGTGGCGCGGGAAATGATTACACAATAACAACAAACACAATAACGTTTACAACGGCGCCCGTGAGTGGTGACGTAATTTTGTGTGATTACATGAAATAATTAAAAGGTTTGGAGCAATGCCAACAACCAAGTTAAAAAACGGTCAATTGCCTGACACCATAAGCAGTAAAACAGTTGACAATACAAATGACATCAATACCACTACGACCCGCTTGAAAATTTCAGGCGGGTCAAATGGTCAAGTTTTATCTACGGATGGTAGTGGTAATTTATCTTGGACAACGGCGGGCGGTGGCGTTTCGGATGGTGACAAAGGTGATATAACCGTATCAAGTTCGGGCACGGTTTGGACAATTGATAATGGTGCAGTAACCTATGCAAAGATTCAGAATGTAACTACTAACCGCTTGCTTGGTAGAGTCTCGGCTGGCAGTGGAGATACCGAAGAGATAACAATCGGCAATGGCTTGAGTGTGAGTGGTACGACGTTGAGTGCTCTTGGTGCTCCGGTTGCAGTCGTATCGAAAACTGCTGATGAAAGTGTTACGAGCTCCACTACATTACAAGATGATGACCATCTATTTTACTCAATGGTAAACGGCAAAACCTATTTTGTGGAAGCTATATTAATAGCCTCAAGAATCAACACAACAAATACGCAAGGCGTAAAAATTGCAGTTGATGGGAATAGCAACGGATATTTTCTTGGTTTGTTAACTGGTTCCGGAGTTACACCTACCCTTGCAAATGGGTCAACATTTCAAAATTCAGCGACTCTACAAAACGCAGCAGTTCCGCTACCTACGATTTTTTATATTACGATAATTGCAAGTGCTGATTTTACTTTCCGGATAAAATGGGCTCAATCGCTTATAAATACCACTAGCACCACAGTGCATAAGGGTAGCAGAATAACAATTTGGGATGTTACTTAATGGAAATAACACTCTACAAAACCACCGAAGCAATTAATGAAAACGGCGAACCCGTTATGCTATGGAAATTCATAGATGAAAATGGCAATTTGTGGAATACAGAGACTCCGATAGACGGAACGGAACAACAAGCCGCGGAAATTATTTTGAATAGCATGGCAAACACTTGAAAAAAGTAAACCACGAATTTATACGGCCAAAGGTTACACCCGAGGAGTACGCGAGGATATTAAACCGCCGAAACGGCAAAATATATTCCGCCGTTCCTGAGTATTTGGCAACATTACCCGACGGACGGGACGAAGTTTTACCACCGCTAAAATTGGAAGGTAAAACCGCCGTGTTATGTGATATTCATTTTGGCGTTCACGACAAACAGGCATTGACCGCCGCTATTCAATATGCGCGTTCGGAAGGCGTGGAAAATATTGTTTTGAATGGTGATGTTATCGACGGCGCTCGAATATCAAGACACCCGAAAAATCCGAATATGCCGAAATTTTTGGACGAGTTGGAAGTTGCCAAAATATTCTTGAAAGGTTTGCGCGCGGATTTCCCAAACGCTCGAATAATATTCAAAGCGGGAAACCATGAAGACCGTTTGGAAAACTATTTAATGGGTAACGCTCCCGAAACCGTGGAATTGATTACATGGCCCGCGTTATTGGGTTTAACTGAATTGGGAATAGAGTTCGCGAACACAACCCAATTTATGAGGATAGCAGAAACGCACATAATACACGGGCACGAAGTAAAAGTTGGCGGGGGCGTAAACCCCGCGCGGGCGTTATTGCTCAAAACATTTGAAACTACGGTTATGGGTCACGTTCACAAAACGACGTTTTCACACGGGCGGGGTTTGAGCGGAAAATATATTAAAACATACACCGTTGGTTGTTTGTGTAAAACAAGACAGGCATATATGCCTCATAGTAATTCAAACCAAGGTTTTGCAATTGTGAACGCGGACGGAACGGTACGGAATTTATGGATTAATAACGGGGTTGTCGAGTGAACCGCGGAAATACATATTATACGTTTTTTATTGGCGCAACGGTTGGTCTGTTAATTGCTATTGTTACCATGTTCCGTGACTGCAATAAACCAACGTTCACAAAAGGAAAAGCCGACACCGTTACGCAAATAGTAACGCGTCCCGTGACTATTCGCGATACCATACGCATAAAATCCGTAATGGTGAAATACAAAGACACGGCGTATTTTATTGAACGCCCCGTGAACATTCCATGCGACGACACGGCGTTTATTGCTCAAAGTGATAGCGTGGTAACAGACACAAAAGATACCGTAAACATGGCGTTTTCATATAACAACGGGTTCGGGCATTTTTCGCTTGTTTTCAAACCGCGCCCGGACTCTATTCGGACCGTCACGGTTCCCGTTGTGGAAAAGCAAACAACATGGGAATGGTTGGCGCCCGTTTTTATTATTGGTTTGGGTTTGGGTTTGGGTATCAAGTGACGACCATTGAAATACATAGATTGGAGCAAAACAAAGACAACCCGCGTAAATTGAAACGGGAACAATTGGAAACGCTCAAACGGTCAATTGCAGAGTTCCCCGCAATGCTCCAAAAACGCCCGTTGGTTGTCGTTAGCAATGGCAAAGGGGGTTATACTGTAATTGGCGGGAATATGCGTTTACAGGCCGCGCGTGCCCTTGGTTTTACGGAGTTACCCGTTATCATTGCGGACGAGTTCACCGCGGAGGAAATACGGCGTTTTGTTATTGCGGATAACCTGAATTTTGGTGCATGGGATTGGGACACGTTAGCAAACGAATGGGAATTGGAAGACTTGCAAAATTGGGGTATGGAAATCCCCGGTTTGGAGGAAATAGAACCCGCGGGGTTTGAAGACGAAACGGAAACAGACGCCAAAAAAATAATATTAGAATACACGGAACGGGACTATACTTTGGTTCGTGACGCGCTCCAATTGCATGGCAAAACACCCGAGGCGGCCGTGTTTAATTTGTTAGGGTTAAACAGTGAAAAAAGAGCGTAAAACAAACAAATGCCAAATCCTCAAAACATAGAAAAACATAAGTTCAAAAAGGGACAAAGCGGAAACCCAAACGGACGCCCCAAAAAAATCCCCGATTTACGGGAGGCGTTGGCCGACGTGTTAGCAGAGGAAAAGGACCATAAAACCGCGCTCGATTTGTTATTGCGGAAACTACGGGCGGAGGCGTTAAAAGGGAACGTCCGCGCAATGGAATTGTTATTGAAATACGCATACCCCACGGGCGTTGCGGGTTCCGCGGTTGTCGAACGTTTGCGCCTTGTTTGGGGTGAACATGAGGAAGGCGCGGAATAATGGAAATAGTGATTAAACCACACGCCAAACAATTGGATATAGTTAAACACCGTAAACGGTTCAACGTTGTCCGTTCGGGACGTCGTTTTGGGAAATCATATTTGGCGTTTGCGCTCGCATTGGAGACCATGCTCGAAACCCCGGGCGCTCAGGTTCTATACACAACACCGTCGTATAAGGAATTGCAAGGCCGTTACAAAGACGCCGTCAAATTGTTTACTCCATTGGGCGCTCAAATCAAATGGGGTGAAATTGTATTGAACGGGTCAACACTCACGTTAACGGGAATATGGCGCGCGGACGGTTTGCGGGGTAATGCGTTTAACCGTATGATTTGTGATGAATGGGCGTATTGTGATAACGCACAGGACGCATGGGAAGAGGTATTGAGTCCTATGTTGACGGATTACGAAGGGGACGCGTTTTTTTTCTCGACACCACGGGGGAAAAATCATTTTTCCATGTTAGACAATTTCAGTAATTTATATGAGGATTGGGCGTCGTTTCATTTTACCACCTACGACAACCCCCGTATTAAACATTCTGAAATTGAAAGGCAACGGGAAATTTTGCCGTCCGTCGTATTTGCACAGGAATATTTGGCCGAATACGTGGACCGTGACGCCGCAAAGATTAAACGGGAATGGCTCAAAATTGACAACACAAAAGTTTGCACGGCGTTTTACATGGGCGTCGATTTGGCAATCAGTCAAAAGGAAACAGCGGATTATACTGCCATTGTAGTTATTGGGGTGACGGAGCAAAAGGAAATTGTAATTGTGGACGCGTTCCGCGACCGTTTGACGTTCGTTAACATTGGTCAAAAGGTTATTGAATACGCGGCCAAATGGAACCCGAAGGTTATTGCAATTGAATCAAACCAAGCTCAGGCATGGCTTATTCAGGAATTGAAACGGAACACCACGTTAAACGTTGTTGGTATTCAGGCAACGCGGGACAAGATTATACGGTTCCAACCCGTGGAGGCGCGTTTTGAACGCCGCGAAGTTTATTTGCATGGAACATTGCCACCTGAATTTACGGAAGAGCTGTTAAGTTTTACAGGCACGAACCAAGACAAACACGACGATTTTGTGGACGCGTTGGGTTACGCGTTTGCCGCTATTAAGAAAACACCGGGCGCATTTACATGAGTTTATTGGACGATTTACGCGCAAAGATTGCGGACGCTATTTTACCAAGCCAAAAACGTGGTTTGCTCCCTTATGACCGTATGGCCTCACAGCGGAACATTGGAGCCGTTGCGGCGGGAAATGAATTGGAGGCCTCAATACGGGGCACGGTCTTTGCTTGTTTACAACACCGCGCAAACGCTTTGTCCGCCACAAAGTTTAACACCTACAAAGAGCAAAATTTTGAGCGCTCCGAATTGGGCGCCGACCATTGGGCCGCCCGTCTGTTATCAAATCCAAACCCGTATTTTGTCCGCTCCCAAATATACAGTTACATAGAAAATTGGTTGTCGATTAATGGCAACGCGTTTATTTGGACGCCAACAAACGGTTATCATGTTCCGCTCCAAATGTGGGTATTGAACCCGACACGCGTTCGCATAATCAAGGGTTCGGAAAAGTTTATTGACGGATATATTTACCAATCGGCTCAGGACGGGAACATTCCTATTCCTGAAAAAGAAATGATACATTTGGCGCGTATCCATCCCGCGGCGCGTCCCGAGGAAATTGTAGGCATGAATATTTTAGGCGTTGGTTTGGTAACGGCCGCGCTCGAATATGCCAACATTGACCGCGAAGTTTCAAATTACTTACAACGTTTGTTCCGAAACAACACCGTCCCGCCATTGGTAGCGGAACACCCCGACACCGTAGATATGGAAACATGGGTTAAAATCCGTGACGGTTGGAACGAAGCATTACCGGATTTCAAGTTGCGCGCGTTATTGCACGGGGGCATGAAATTAAACGTCCCGCCAAAAGGGGAATTAACCATAGGTTACGACGCCGTTTCAAAAGATACGCGGTCGCAAATTGCTCAGGTATTTGGAGTTCCCCCGGGAATGTTAACGGGCGAATTTCAAAACAAGGCAACCGCGGAGGTTCAATTTTCTATTTTCCGCCAAAACACAATTGACCCGGAAGCGTTATACATTGCGGAGGAATTGACCCGCCATTTTAGACGTTTTGAGGAAGACGTATTGATAGAGGCGGAACCGTATTTATTGCGTGACGTGGAAGCCGAATTGAAACAAGAAGAATTTGAATTGAAATGGGGAATCAAGACAATTAACGACGCACGAAGCGAACGCGGGTTTAATACCATTGCGGGTGGCGACGTTCCGTTAATTGCGAACGGTTTTGTTCCATTGTCCGCGACTGCCAACGTAACGTTGTCCGATTTGTTCGGGAATAATGCGAACAAACCAACAATTGACAAACCGGGCGCGCGTGCATTGCCCGAATTTACCCCACAAATGCCCGTCACGGCTCGAAACGTTCCATATAACACCAATGAAGCCCGCGCGGAGTTTTGGCGCAATTACGACGGTTTAACGACGAAAAATCAAAATGATATAACGGAGGTTGTGGCGGGCGCCATTGACCAAGTTAAAAAAAAAATTAAAACCCAAATAGAACAAGGGAAAACGGATTTGTCCGGCGTTCAATTGGACGAAGCCATGGAACGGGAAATAACAACCGCAACCCAAACAGCCGTTCAAAATATTGCGGGCGCGTTGGCGGTTCAATTAGAGGGCAACGCCATACCATTGGACGGCGAATATGGAACGGCGCTCCGTAATTTGGCAAATGAAACGGCGGGCAAAATTAATGAGTCCGTGGAAACGATTAAAACGGAGTTTTCCAAAACGTTGTCCGAAAACGCGAATAAATCAAAATCGGAATTGTTGGAAATATTAAACACACGTTTCGACGGCGTTTACTCACAATCAAGACTCAGGACAATAGCAAACACAACCGCCGCAAACGTTACAAGCGGCTCGCAATTGGCAACGTACAAACGTTTGGGTTATACCTACATTTGGTTAACGGAACAAGACAATAGAGTGCGTCCAAGCCATAAAATTATGGAGGGCAAAGAAACGGACCCCGACGGTTTTTTCAGTGTTCCCGTAATGAAAAAAGGAATAACGGAAGAGGGCACGGAAGGTGAAATAATTATTGGTTATGAGAAAACGGAACGCCCGTTGGGTTCGGGACTCAGTGCGTCGGGAGCCGTAAACTGCCGTTGTCAATTATTCCCCGTGCAAAGACAAAAAACGGAAACGGTGCAAGTGACGACAAAGCCAAAACCCGAAACGCCAACAAGCGGAACAACAGGCGCAAAAACACCGCCACGAATTATTGCGGGCGGGCGCGGGTCTCAGTTGAAAGCCATAACGGATTTTGAAGACAAATACAAAGATTTGCGAACCCATGAAATGGGTATGTTGACCGATTACGACGGCAACGTAATTGCAGAGGTGAAAGGCGGTAAACATTCTGTAAACGTGTTGAAAAATTTAACAGAGGAACAACAGCGGCAAATACGTATAAATGGAAACGCAATATTAACGCATAACCACCCAAACGCGGCGGCATTTTCACCGCAAGACGTTATGCACGTTATACAAATGAATGAAGCCGAAATACGGGCGGTTGGTTCACGTCACACGTATATTTTGCAAAGACCAGAGGGAGGTTTTGAATTAAGAAATAAAACCCGTAAACGTTTGCAAGACGCGGGGAAATACGAAGACGAGGGCTTTTTACCGTTTAACGATGATATTAAAAAAATTGAATCGCGTTTTAAAAAAGAATTGAAATATATTAATTACGATGCGTCTTTGTTCAATATTTTGCCAAAGGATAAAATTCCTGAAGATTTACACAATTTATACGACATGTATAAAAACGGACAAGCCGAACAAAATAAAGAATTATTTTGGGAGGAAATAACCCACGTGATTAATATGCGAGTGGCTAAAATATACAAATACAATTACCAACGAATTAAAACGGGAGGCGGTTAAAATGGAAGACGAATTTTATACAAATACCGAAATTGACGACGGCCCGTTTTTTGAATTAATTGAAGACGCCGCCAACGAAATATTAGACCGATTGGAAAAAGAAAACAAAGCGGAATAAACGCCATGCCCGAAACATACAAACCCACAAAGGAAATGAAGACGGAAGCGGACCGCGCGTTGGCATGGGTTGCGGAGGGAAAACAAGGCGGAACGCGAATTGGTAAAATACGCGCAAACCAAATTTCCAAACGTGAAAATTTGAGCCGTGACGTTGTGATACGTATGTATTCTTTTTTTGCGCGCCATGAGAAAAATAAAACCGCGGAGGGGTTCGAACCGGGTGAACAAGGTTATCCAAGCCCGGGCCGTGTTGCATGGGGTTTGTGGGGTGGTGACGCGGGATTTGTTTGGAGCAAGAATATACGTGATAAAATTGTAAAAGACGAACAACAAAACAAGGCATATAACATGGAAATAATTAAAAGAGAATTAACCCTTATTCCCCGCAATGGTTATGCCAACGGGGAACATGAGGAAAAGGAATATAACGAACACGAAGCGCCAACGGATATTTATACGTTTGTCGTTTCAACGCCTGAAATTGACCGTTACGGAACAATCATTGTTCCCGCGGGAATTGATTACACGGCATATCTAAACAACCCCGTCGTATTATTGAACCACGACGCCGACGAGTTACCAATTGGACGTTGTCTTGGTTTTGCCATGAATGGTGAAAACTTGGAAGCGACGTTACAAATACACAGAATAACAGACGACGCGTGCGAAGTTGCGGACCTTGTAAAGGCGGGTTATGTAAAAGCCGTGAGCGTTGGAATTATACCAACGGAATGGGAAGAGAAAACAATTGACGGGGAAGCCGTTACAATTTACACGAAATCGGAATTGGTGGAATTTTCAATTGTTTCTATTCCTGCAAACCGCGAAGCGCTATTAAAAAAATCAATCAAAAAAGATATTAAACAAATTTTCAAAAAACTACAAAAGGTTAAACGAATGTTAACGCCCGAACAAACCACGGCAATTAATGAGCAATTTTTGCCCGTGCTTATTGACGCCGCGACGACGTTTCTACGTGATGAATTGGGAATAGCAGAGGAAGACGCAGTAAAAGCCGCGGAGGCGGGCGCAATTGCGGCGGGTGATGCTATGCTCCAAATTTTGAACGGGGACGCGCCGGAAGTGGAACCAACAACCGAACCCGCGGAAACAATGCCCGCGGCGGAACCAATGCCAACAGAAAACGAACCCGCAACCGTTGCGGCGTCGTATCAAAACAGAGCGGGAAAAAAAATATCCGCCACAACATACGGTTTAATTACGGAAGGTTTGAGCATGATATCGGAAGGCAATAAAAAAATTGCGTCCGCAATTGCTCAGGATAGAAACGTTGAAATTAAACCCGCAAAAAAATTAACAGACGATGAATTGTTAAACCTTATTTAATAGAGAAAACGAACATGGAAAACATTGTAATTTCACCCGACCAATTGAAAAAGGTCGTTGAAACAAAAGCAAATGAAAAGGCGGCGGAATTGCTCCGTAACGCAAACCCGACACAGGGTAACGGATTTGTAAAAGTAAAAGCAGACCACGACGCACGTCGCGACCAAGCGCGTATCGTTGCGGATTATATCAAGGCCAAACACATGGGCGACCATGCAACGGCAAACGAAGTTGCAAGACAGGCGAACGAACGTTACATTACCCGTGCGAATTTTAACACCGGAACCGCCTCACAGGGTGGCGCGGTTGTTCCCGCGTTTTGGGTCGAAGAAATCATGAATTACGCGGACCGTTTTGGTTATGCCCGCGCGCTTGCAAAAATTTACCCAATGAGAGGGAACAAAGAATATTTGGCAAGTTCCGGGAATTTCACGGCGGCCGTTGTTGCGGAGGGCTCAGGTCTTACCGTTACGGACTCTACAAACTTTTTCACACAAACAACACTACAAAGCCAAAAAGTTGTTGGCGGCGCTATTTTGTCCGTCGAACAATTGGAAGACGCAACCCCCGCGTTTTTGGATTATGTTGTGAACGGTTTGGGCCGCGCAATTGCGGGAAAAGAGGATGAACAATTTTTTAATGGAAACGGAACCGCTCCAAATTTCACCGGGGCAATTAATGTTTCAGGCGCAACCGTTACATATTTGGGCGGCGCATCAAATAGCGGTAAAACAAGTTTTGCGAATATTTCGTGGACCGACTTGGTAAACCTCCGTTTGTCCCTTAATTCCACAGTTGGCGCAAACGGCGTGTTTGTTGTTCCGCAATCGGTATTTGGTTATATCTTAAAAGAAATGGACCAACAAGACCGTCCAATATGGAATCAATTGCAACCAATGGACGTTCCCGCAATTGGACTCACAGCATTGGAAGGCAACACATACGTTACACCGTTTGGTCGTCCTATGCACGTTGTTCCTGACTCATTGTTTCCAACAAGCGCCGCGAACAAAGGTTGCGCGTTGTATGCAGACTTTGCGCAGTTTTCCATTCTTGGTATTCGTGAGGATATTGTAGTTAACGAATACAAAGAATATTTTGGTGCCACAGGTTTGGGCGGAACACACCAAAAAGGAATTGAGGTTGTCGAGCGTATCGGAATTGCGTTCCCCGCTCCAACCGCAATTGGCGTTCTGAAATCATCCGCCACATAATTGAGGTAAAATAAAATGGTCGACGTTATCATGTTGGCCGACGCGTTTGGTTTACAGGCCGGGCAGTATACCCAATTTACAATTGAGGAATACGCCCGCCTGAAATCAACGGGCGTTTGTCAAGAAATCGAAACAGAAAAAGCGGCTCCAAAACAAGCCGTAAAAGTTACAACAAAGAAAAAATAAAACCATGCCATACGTGAGTCAATACCCCCGCCAATTTGCGGCGTTTACGAAGTTTCTAAATTTGGAAGTTAACGGGGACCCGTCCGCGGAGGAAACCGCGTTATATTCATGGTTTGATGATTTGTTTACGACGTGTTATTTGGAGGCCGAACAATTTTGCGGGCAACCATTAAAACAAGTTAGTAAAACATATCAATTTTACGCCAACGCGGGCCGTCACGGACTTGAAAGTAACCACGTATGGAAATACATTCCATATTATGCTAACACGTCCGTAACGGCCCTTGATTGGCGGGAAAATGAGTTTGGAACATACGCGGCGTTTTCCGTTACGGATTATGCGTTTCAAACGGAGGATTTTGCGTGTTATCTTATTTTCCGCAATAAGACAAACGGACAATTTCGGGCAACGCTCCAAACAGGTTATACAGACAACACAATGCCATACGCAATATTGCAAGGCATTGCGGAAATGGCGGCGTTAATTTACAAACAGTCACCCGACGGCGGAAATTGGTTTGGTTTGTCAAGTGTAAACAGCGGAGGAAACGGCGCGACCGTTTCACAGGCGTTAAAAGAAAATATTGATTGGCAACGCCATTTTAGAAAATTTGTAATTCCCGCGGTTTGATGTTATGGCATTGTTTGACGTTGCTCAGTTACAAGCGCAATTAAAACCGTTATACAATGACTTTGCATATCAATACGCGGACGAAATCGCGGCGTTGGCCCGTGCCAATATGGTTTACGCAACCATTGCAGAAAAGCGAACAAGGAACACCGGGGACAAGTTGCGGAGGATAACGGGAACGTTGTTCAAATCATTAGGGCGTAACGACGAAAATAACATTTTCAAAATTATTCCAAATGATAACGGATTTGAAATATTATTTGGTTCGTCCGTTCCATACGCCGCTATACATGAATACGGAGGAAACGCGGGACGGAACCGCGCCGTCACTATTCCAAAACGTCCGTATTTGAATCCCGCGTTGCAAACGTTTGAAACCACAACCAAACAACAATTTGCAACAAAAATAAAATTTATCATTGCAACGGAAATGGCAAAATGGCTCGAGAAACAAAAGCGTTAAACGGCGTCACGGAATTGTTAAGAGAATTACAAGGCGTCCGCGTTTACGACTCAATTACCGTAGACAAATGGGACACGTTGCAATTTAATTATGTTGGCGTTTTACATTGCGAAGATACGCGGGACTTGGAACCGTTGGAAGACAATAGCGCAATGGTGAACCGCGGAACATTGGAAATTTATTTATTGGTTGGTTGCGCGGTCAAAAAATCGGCCGTTGCAAAAAACACCATACGCGAAGGTCTCGCGAATATATGCGAAGCCGTGGAATACAAATTGCATAACGTTATTTTACCGTCGTATGTTTCCGATTATGAAAACGCGGAATTTGCGCCGTTGCATTTTGTAAGTTCGCAGGCGTTGCAATATAACGACGAAAACACAAAGGGAATTTCCCTCATGGTTTTTAGAACAAAATACATACGGAGCAATTAATGTATTTGAGCGTTTGCGTGTTATACACGCATGATGATGATTTAATGGAGTGGCGCAAAGCGTTACCCATTAGCAAAGACGGAAAAAAATTACAAGTGGTTGCGCTCAGGACGGAGCAATCGGACAACGTGACGGAACCCGAATTGGAAGTTGTCGGGGACACCGAATTATTAACGGGTTTGGTTTGGCGTTACAAGGATTTTGAGCGCGATTTTGATTTTGCCAAATTACGGAACATAGCGGACCAATACGCGCGCGGAAATTGGATATTACATATTGACGCGGACGAACGTTTAACGACGCCCCACGGGGATTTATGGAGCTATTTAGACGCATTGGAAAAGACCGAAGCACCCGCCGCGTATGTTTCCGTTTACGGGTTATTGCATAGCGTTGGAACAAGCGGACGGAGTGAACGGTATATTTCAGCAAATATGCGTTTACATAGAAAAGCCGCGGGGCTAAAATGGTCGGGCATTTGCCATGAAACGTTGGACAAATCCGCGTTTGATAAAATGGTATTTGCAGACACGGAAATAATGTTATATCATTATGGGTATAACCATGATTTGGAAACCATGGAAACAAAGGCGGAACGGAACGCAAAATTGTTAATAAGAGAATACACACGCGAAAAAAGTAAACGCAATTGGGATTACTTAAAAAAGACTTTTCATTTTTTACACACATTAGAAAATAGGTGATATTATGGCAGTTGTTGGAGGCGGTAATTATTCCGTATTCTTTACAGCAGACGAAACAGCCGGAACGTGGTATACGTCCGCGGTTATGAGTTTTAATAAAAAAATCAAAACAAGTGTTTCACGTACGGCGTTCACATTGGACCAAAATGAAGACACGCCGGAAATGACAACGTTTTTGGAATTGTATGCGCCAATTACACAGGCCGCAAGTGACGCGGGCGAATATGAAGACGGCGTAAAATTTAATTCCGCAACCGCAAACAGTCAAACGCTCGGACAAATTGTTTACGGTGGTAAATTGGTATCGAGTGGAACAGGTCAAACAAAACGCAAAGTTGTTGTAATGCTTTGTAAATTGGCTCAGGACGCGGGTTCGT